>Ga0272448_1001437_pt1 | contig 32028 bp, 17 predicted proteins | sample YNPCB0191_FD_202220 | JGI IMG/M metagenome (GOLD analysis project Ga0272448, IMG submission 202220) | Hot spring sediment microbial communities from Yellowstone National Park, WY, United States - YNP-CB-019-1 | ecosystem: Environmental > Aquatic > Thermal springs > Hot (42-90C) > Sediment...
AATTCCTAAGGAACATTTGTTTTGGTTGACAACTTTTTTCAAAATTATTTATCCTCCCCGTAGCTGGCCGTCAAACGGGGAGGACATGACAGAACTCCCCAAAAAAATGGTCGAAACGAGAGTAAGAATCATCCCATGGTCCGAGGCACACGACCTTGGATGGAAATTTTTGCCGCGCTCCGGCCCCGCACCTGCCGGTATGGCACCCGCGTAGCCGCATCCCTTTACGGGTGCGCGAATCTAGGGAAGGTGCGGAGAAATAGCCCATTGAGCACGGGCACTAAAATCGCGCACCCTGAAAGGGATGCGGCTACGCGGCACTCTGGCAACAAACGACGCACCCGGACGAGAAGCCGAAGAGGGTATTTTCGAAGGAGCATGAATTACCTACATTGGGAGTAACCCTTCTCCCTTTGTGTTTTCACCTTACCGGCCGGCCTTCTCTTCATAATACGGGTAACACGATACCGTGCCACGAAGCGCACCGAGCTGATGGGTGAGGGTGAAGAGTGGACGTTGTCCCACCCCAGAGCATCGACATAGAGCGTATCCGGGGGTATATCTTCGGCAGCGCGGCACCCTTCCCCTCTTCAGGCGCAGGACGGCGCGTGCCCCTTGTGGTGACACGCGCCGTTTACTCACTCACCGGACCAGCCGGCATCGTCACTCGGGGCCATCATCGCAAGGTATTCGACCATACTTCCACCTGGTTCAGTGCCGAATCCGTATCCCCGAAGTTCGTCCAGGTGCTCACGGGATAGTTGGCGAAGTCGCCCCCGGTATAATTGTCCGGCGGATTGAGGCGTAACACGATATAGCGCCCACGCGGATATGGCTGTGGCAGGTTGATCTCCGTCCAGACCGCCCCTTGATTGAAATCGTTGGTGGCCTTGGTCAACGGCACGTTGGACAACAGCGCTTTGGCGTCAACCGCGGGAATGACATCGGCGACGCCGAGGACATCGATTCGCCCGTAACCGCGATCGGGAAACACGCCATATTCCGGGTCGCGCCGGTAATTGGCGATGCGAATTTTGCTGACCGGCGCTGCGTTGCCAGCCCCAAGGTCCAGAATGATGCGCGCCGGAATGTTATCGCTCGTGTAATAGACGATTCGACTGCCATTATTCCAGTCCGGCTTGCCATTAATGAGGAACGGCATCTCCTGAGTTTCAACTATGTCCTTCCGCTGCAGATACGCGGTGTTGACAGGAAGCTTCACTTCCGGCTTGCTGGCTGCTATATCGTCGATGCCATATTTGTGCAGCAATGCATTGTTGAGTTGTGCCATCTCGGTTGCAGACAGCGCATGGTCATACACGAGTAGTTCGGCGATGTCGCCCTGCAACTGCTGGGTACCGAAGTAGGCATGCACACCGATGAAGAACGGCATGGTCACCGTGGACAGCGTCTTCAGGTTGCCGGTATTCGTCAGTGCCAGCGCCTGGAGCACCCCATTGCGGTAGAGCTGCAGGCCGTCATCGGTGCCGTCAAAGGTCTGTACGCATACCTGCGGCTTGCCGGCAGCCCAGGTCTCGCAGGCGGCATCCTTCTCCGTTCGCAATCGGCCCCGCTTGACCGAAACCGTCCCTCCGAGGCCGGTGGAAAGGTAACAGCCATCCTTATTCATCAGGTAGGAATGCAGTCCATCGCTATGCTCGTAGAGCATCTCGCCGCTGGTTGTGGTCTGAAAGACGATCGCGATGGTATACGCGCCCAGCGGCAACGCATCCACCCGCAGCGCACTATTGCCGGCAAAATGCACCGCCGGTTTCCCCGCCATGCCATGCGCGGCAAACGTCGGGGCTTCCCCTTTACCGTTTACAGGGGTGAAGACGGCCCGGCGCCCCTGGCCGCTGGCATCCGGCCAGATGGACACCGCCTCTCCAGGATTTTTGCTCAGCATCTCGGCCTGCAGCCAGAGCAGCATACCGCTGCGGGGAAGCATCATGGATGTCTCACTCGCCTTGCCCGGGCAACCGGAGATAATTATCACGATGATCATGAAGAGTGCTGCTTGGTTCGACATACCACAACTCCTTGTCAAAGATGAGCCTACCCCGGAGTCTTCAAAAACCGGGGTAGGCTCGAGAATTCCCGGGGCTGCTAAACGGCAGCCCCCGGTCGCTGCGTGCCTTAATAGGCGTAGATGCTCCACGTCCGTGTTTCTGTTGTCCCGGACCCCGCCGAGCTCGGCCAGGTGCCGTAGGTGAGGCTGCGGTACCAGGAGCCGCCGCTGCTGGTGTTGCACTTCACCGAGTAGTTTGCCGCCGACCAGCACATGATCCAGTAGTAGGTGCCATTGGTCAGCGCCTGGGAGGAGGTGAGCGTGAAGGTCTTCCACCCCGTGCCCGGGTTGCTCAGGGCGTTGGTGCCCATCAGCAGCGTGCCCGGCACGCCGGCGTTATCCGTGTAGATCGCGCACTGGATGTTGCCGGAGACACTGGTCCCGATGTTCAGGTTGATCTTCGTCACCGTCATGTTCGCCCCCGCCTGGAAGCGCGTGCCGCGCATCATATTGGCGGAGATGGCGGTGTTGGTGCTGCCCACCGTGGTCGTCCCGGTGTAGATCGTATACGTGCCACTGGTGACACTGCTGTTCGACAGCCCGGTCTTGTAGGCGATGGCCTTCAGCGTGGTGGTGCTGCTGATGCTCACCGGGCTGCTGTAGACGGTGCCGACGGTCGAGGACGGCGTAGTGCCGTCAGTGGTGTAGCGGATGGTTACCCCACTGGTAGACGAGGTGATGGTCACCGACTGTGCCGTACTGTAGGAGCCTGCCGCCGGGGAGAAACTCGGGGCGGCGCACTGGATGGTGTACGTCCCACTGGTCACCGTGCTGTCGGCCATGCCACTTTTGTAGGCGATGGCCTTCAGCGTGCAGGAAGCGGTGAGGCTCACCGCGCTGCTGTAGACGGTCCCCACGGTCGAACTGGGCGTGGTGCCATCCGTGGTATAGCGGATGGTCGCCCCGCTGGTGCTGGAAGTAATCGTCACCGACGTCGAGGTGGTATAGGTCCCAGCCGCCGGGCTGAAGCTTGGGGCGGCGCACTGGATGGTGTACGTCCCACTGGTCACCGGGCTGTCGGCCAAGCCACTTTTGTAGGCGATGGCCTTCAGCGTGCAGGAAGCGGTGAGGCTCACCGCGCTGCTGTAGACGGTCCCCACGGTCGAACTGGGCGTGGTGCCATCCGTGGTATAGCGGATGCTCGCCCCGCTGGTGGTGGTCGAGATGGTCACCGACGTCGAGGTGGTATATGTGCCCGCCGCCGGGCTGTAGCTCGGAGCGGCACACTGAATGGTGTAGGCGCCGGAGGTGATGCTGCTATCGGCCATACCGCTCTTGTAGGCGATGGCCTGCAGGGTGGTATTCTGGCTGATGGTTACCGGCGTACTGTAGATCGTGCCCACCGTCGAGGTCGGCGTGGTGCCGTCGGTGGTATAGCGGATGGACGCACCACTAGTTCCCGTCGTAATCGTCACTGAAGTGGAAGTCGTAAAGGTACCTGCCACCGGGCTGAACGCCGGTGCGGCACACTGGATATTGTAAACTCCGGAGGCCACGCTGCTGTTCGCCATGCCGCTCTTATAGGCGATGGCCTGCAGGGTGGTGTTGGCGCTAATGCTCACCGGAGAGCTGTAGACGGTGCCCACGGTGTCACTCGGGGTGGTGCCATCGGTGGTGTACCGGATGCTGGCCCCACTGGTGGTGGTGCTGATGGTGACCGTTTGGGCCGAGTTATAGGTGCCGGCCCCCGGGCTGAAAGTGGGGGTAGCGACCGGTGCGGAACTCGTGAGAATTTCGAGCCCATTGACGATCGCCCACGCGTCGGAACAGGTGCGTGGCGTGAACGCGATGGTGATCGTGCCGGTCGCATCTGCCGTCGCGGCGAAGGTTTCGACCACTGCTTTATTCATGGCGCCGGCGGTGGCAAAGATGTCGAAATTCGACAACACGGTGCTCCCGTTGATGGTGACATCGAAGAGACGCACCCCGGGCGCATTGTCATTCCCCTCACAGAAGTGTAACCGGACAGAATAGTTTCCGTTCGGGGTCAGACTCGGGAAGGCATAGCTGAACGCGTTGCCCACCCCCCCAACACAGCGCTGGGTTTTATACACGGCCGCCGGGGCAGCGTTTGGTGCACTGGTATCGATGGTCCCGTCCGGTGGGGTATAGGCACTGCCCCCGGTGTAGTAGGTATCCGCCGCAAACGGCGCCACGGCGCTCCCACCGGCATTGATTTGATAGACCGGAGTGTTGGAGGCGTTGATGGTGTAGGCGCCGGAGGCCACCGCACTATCGGCCATGCCGCTCTTGTAGGCGATGGCCTGCAGGGTACAGGTGCTGCTGATGGTCACCGGGCCACTGTAGACCGTGCCCACGGTTTCGCTGGGCGTGGTGCCATCGGTGGTGTAGCGAATGCTGGCCCCGCCGGTGGTGGTGCTGATGGTGACCGTTTGGGCCGAGGTGTAGGTGCCGGCCGTCGGGGAGAAGCTCGGAGTGGCGACCGCGCTAATGCCGCCCACGATCTCAACGCCATTGAACCCTTCATAGTCATTGGTCGTACCGAGGCCGGTCGGGTTGCCATAGGTGCCAAAGAGCTCCAGCAGGACATAGCGCCCGGTCGGGCTGCCCGGCACGGGAATGGTGGTGAGCGCCGGGGCGGTGTCGCCCGCCTGGGTCTGCGTCAATAGTTGCAACGGGACATTGGGCGTCGGGTAGGTGGTGCTGACATTGGTCGCCCCGTTGCTGCCGTCCGCGGCCGCCAGATCCGTCACCCAGATGGCGATCTGCCGGTAGCAGCGGCTGGCGTTGAACGGCCCATAGCCGGAGACATAGTAATTCCAGAATTTCACCGTATTGACGACCTGTGAACTGCCCAGATCCAGCGAAATCCAGAAGGTGCCGCGATTGTCGTACGTCTGCTGTGATGCGCTCAGCGGCGTGTCGGTGGTGGTGATCAGCGCATTGGAATAGGTGCCGCCGCCCCAGCCATTGGTCGGCGCCGCGATCCAGCCATCCTGATACTGAATGGTGGCCGGCAGTGGCCCCGATGGGAGATTGATGACATAGGCGCCGGACGCCACCGCACTATCGGCCATGCCGCTCTTGTAGGCGATGGCCTGCAGGGTGCAGGTGCTGCTGATGGCCACCGGGGTACTGTAGACCGTGCCCACGGTTTCACTCGGCGTGGTGCCATCGGTGGTGTAGCGAATGGTCGCTCCGCCGGTGGTGCTGCTGATGGTCACCGTTTGCGAGGAGGTGTAGGTGCCGGCCGCCGGAGTAAAGGTGGGGGTGGCTACCGCAGGGGCGCTGCCCAGCACTTCGATGCCGCAGAGCCCTTCATAATCCCCGGAAGTGCCCAGGCCATTCGGATTCGCATAGGTGCCGAAGAGGCGGACCAGCACATAGCGCCCGGTCGGATTACCCGGCACGGGGATGACAGTCAGCGCCGAGGAACCGTTGCTCTGGTTCAGCAGTTGCTGCGGCACCGTCGGGGTGGGATTGGCGGTGCTGACATTCGTCTCGCCATTGCTGCCGTCCGCCGCCGCGGTATTCGACACCCAGATGCTGATCTGGCGGAAACTGCGTCCCTGCTCGCAGCCGTTGTTGCGGAAATAGTTCCAGAACTTTACCGTATTCACGGTTTGCGGGCTGCCCAGGTCGAGGGAGAACCAGTAGATGCCGCGATTATCATACCCTTCCGGTCCGGTGGACAGCGGGGTATCATTGGAGATGATAATCGAGCTGGGATAATTGTCATTCGCCCAGCAGTTGGAGGGAGAGGCTACCCAGCCATCCTGATACTGCAGGGTGGCCGCCAGCGGGGTGCCGTAAATAATGGAGTAGACGCCGCTGGTCACGGGGCTGTCCGCCAGGCCGCTCTTGTAAGCGATAGCCTGCAGGGTGGTGGAGAAATTGCTGATAGTGACCGGTCCGGTGTAAATGGTGCCGGTCGTCTCGGTGGGGGTGGTGCCATCGGTGGTGTAGCGGATGGTCGTCCCGGGGGTGGCGCAGTTGATGGTGACATTCTGCGCAGTGGCATAGGTGCCGGCCGCCGGTGTGAAGATGGGCGCCGCGCACTGGATGGTATAGACGCAGGTGGTGAGCACGCTGTCGCTGAGACCGGCCTTGTAGGCGATGGCCTTCAGCGTGCCACTCGACGTAAACGTGATCGGGCTGCTGTAGATGGTGCCATTGGTTTCACTCGGCGTGCTGCCGTCGGTGGTGTAGCGGATGGTCGATCCACTGGTCACCGGTGCCAGGGTCACCGTCGTGCTGGTGGCGTAGGTGCCGGCCCAGGGTGAGCAGGTCGGCGCCATACAGGTGGTGCCGGCCGGCACGCGGTACATATTGCAGCGAGCATCACAGCCGCTGTTTTCGGTGAAGATGATCGTTTCGCCCGTGGAGCGCTGATAGGCCGTTAAGCCCATGGCGGCATCTTCCCAGGCGCTCCAACCATCAACCACCGGCCCGGGGTTGAGGATTTGCGTCATGGCCCCGGTGTCGGCGTTGAACACATGCACCGGGCCCCAGATCTCGGCGAGGTAGATATTCGTGCCCGCCACATCGAACCCCATCCAGGAATACATCACCCCAAAGGGATACCAGGTCTCGGTGGGGAAATTCGGATTGGTGGTGGGGTCGGGCAGGGTCACCTGCCAGCGGGGAGTGCGGTTGCCGGTACTCCAGGCATCATAGCGTGCCAGGTAGTTGAGCATGGGATCGGCGTCCTTCGTGCGGACATTCGCCGGTCCCATCAGGTACATGATATCGTGCACGGCGTCATAATGTGAGCCGGCCACCTGCCCATACATGTTATAGCTAACCCCGGGATCCGGGAAGGTGATATCCTCGAAGTCACCGCTGTTGAGCGTGTAGATGGGCGCCCCGCAGCTATTCAGTCCTTTGCAGCGGAAATGGCGCAGGATGGGGGTGCCGCCCATCAGGGTGTACCAGATGTCCCCGTTTTCGTCCATGGAGTAGCGAATCAGTGTGCCCGGTGCGGCAGCGCCGTTCACCACCTCGCCCGACTGCGAGACGCCGTCGCCGTTTTGGTCGATCCAGATGGAGGCGCCGTTATTGTAAATCGAGCCACACGGCACCAGGATTTCCCCATTGAAGCGGAAGATCGAGGCCGTATTGCCGGAGCCGTACCCCTGCGCGCTGGTGAACATGATCTTTTGCCCGCCGATGCGGCGCATGATCGTCTGTGACGATGCCTGGCGCGGCGGCGCGCCATAGAGGGAGGCGTTCCAGTTATAGCCGGTGTAGGACCATTCGCTGCCCGGCGTGGTGTTGTTATAATTCAACGAGGCGTGCCAGTAGGAGGCATACGCTTCGTTCTCATTCCCCGGGTCGATGGACGGGGTGACGCAGAAGGGCAACCCGTTGACCATCCACACCAGCGAACCGGAGGAGGTGTATTTGCGCAGGTCGCTCCCCTGCAGGCCGCAAGAGACGTAAATGTTGCCGCTGCTGTCGATGCCGACGCCGGTGATGCCGTAGAAGCGGGCGTAGCCGCCGCTCGCCGGATCATTGATCAGGCCCGGGTTCGCCCCGGCATAGAGCCCGCCCGCCACACCGAAACTGGTCTGGAAAGTGGGCGTGGTGGCCAGGTTGTTGTAGATGGCGATATCCTGATTCACGCTGTTATCGGCGATGAGCAGGCGATCGTTGACGGCATCATAGGCCAGTGCCGCCGGGTTGGTCACGCCGGTAATCTGTTTACCGGCATAGGTGCCGTTCGTATGGTAGCAGAGCACCGCGCCGGTGTACTTGGTGGTCATGGTGGTGCCGATGGGGAAGTCGTTGGCTTCCTGAATGATCCACAGGTCGCCGCGGCTGTCCGCCACCATGGGGCCGGGGCGCGTGAAGGCGAAGTCCTGGCTGGCCAACTCGCACACCTCCGCCTGGAAGCTGCCTGTCGCCGGGCCGGCGCAGTTGAGCGCGAAGACATCCGCGCCGTCGGTGATGAATACTTCGAAGCCGCAGATGACGCAATTGCCGTCGCCGCTCCCGCCGTGCCGGTTGGAGGGGTTGAAGGTGAAGGTGAGGTTCCCCGAGGCATCGGTGAGGCCATTGGGGATGTCGAGCACCGCGGCCTTGAAGGCGCCGCCGGCGGCGGCGACCACATCATAGTTGCGCACGGGCGTCGCCCCGTTCATGTCCACGTCCACCAGCCGCTGGCCGGTCTGCGTCTCGGTGTATTCCGCGAAATGACAGCGCAGGGTATAGCGGGTATTGGGCGTGAGGTTGGGCACTACGTAGGTCAACGCGTCGCCGCACTGGCGTTGTGACTGGTAGACGCTCGCCGGGGCGGCATGCGTCACGCCGGTGGTGCTCACCGCGGTGGCGGTGGTGTTCACGGTGCTCCACGTTTGCTGAAAATAGCGGGGCAGATCGGTCTGTAACACCAGAATGTTATTATCGCGCTCATTACTGATGTAGAGCTTGTTGCCCACCACGGCCATGCCGCTCATGATATTGCAATTTTTCGTCGAATCCCAGATATCGGTGGTGGTCAGCATGGGCCAGGTGTTGTTCCCACTGGCCTGCTTATCGCACTGGGCCAGATGTACTCCCTGGTAGCCGTCACAGCCCATGTACATTTTTGTGCCGTCACCGGTGATCGAGCCTTCGTAGCTACAGCCACCCAGGTAGCCGTTCGCGAAGGCGCCGTTATTGAAGGCGCAGACGATTTTGCCGTCTTTGTAGATCTTCGCGGCTTGCGCCCAGCCCTCATCATAGTAGCTGTTGGTGTAGCAGGTCCCATCCGATGCGGTCCACAAGGAGCAGATGCTGTTGGACACGTAGCCATCCAGCGAGTTGCCGCTGAAGGAATTGCCGATCCAACTGGTGGAGTAGCCCAGGTGGGGCGCGGCGATGTTGATGTTGTCGAAGGTGGCGGTGCAGGTGGTGCCCGCGGCGCCGCCGGCGGCGAAGAAGCCGTATTCGAAGCTCCCGGTGGGGATGTATTTCCAGCCGCTGGCTACATACAGTGTGGACCAGAGCACCCCGTCCGGGGATTTGTACACCGCGAAATGCTGGCCCTGGCGCACCAGGCGCAGCCAGAGCGGCAGCGCCATATTGGTGGTGATGATGTTGCTGTTGCCAATGTTCGAGGTCTGATCATACCCGGTATCGGCCAGGTTGTGCTTGGTACCGTAGCTATCCAGGTAGATCAGCACCGCGTTGGCGGTGGTGGCATTGGCGTTATTACTGTCGCGCAGCATGATGCCCGCGCGGGCATGCACATTGCCGGTGAAGGCGGACAGGCGGGCGATGATGTCGATGTCGCCGCCGGCACTGGTCTGGTAGGCATAATGCAGTTGATCGGAACCGCGGGTCGAATCGCCAGTGCCGGCGCCGGTGATGGTCACCGTGCCGGCGCCTTCCGTGTGGCTTCCGGCCACGGTGGGGGAACCGATGTCCACATCGGTCCAGGTGGTAGCGTACGTTCGTGTGAGACCGCACGCCAGCAGCAGCACCGCCAACACGGCGAGCACTGCGAAACGGGGGGGATAATGCATGCCAGCATCCTCCAGAGAGTGTGATTGGAAACGTTTCCAATTTCATTGTAGCAGCAATTTCCCCCCTGTCAAGCGAACAAATGAACAGGTGTATTATTTATTATAGGGCTTTTGTGGGAGAGTTCCCTGTCCAGCGGCAGAGACGCGCGGTTGACACACCGCACACCGTAGTCTATCATGCTGGCAGACATGGGGAGGGTATGTGGGCCGTCTTCGTCGATCGACAACTGAACGCGCCGTGACGATCAAAGACCTGGCTGCGCATTGCGGGATAGGGGTGGGGACGGTGTCGCGCGCGTTGAGCGGTGCCCCGTCGGTGAAGCCCACCACCCGCGAGCGTGTGCTGGCGGCCGCCCGGGAGTTGGGGTATGATCCCGCGCAGAACGATGCCGCGCGGCGCCTGCGGTTCCACGGGCACGGATACGAGCTGATGAGTCGCACCATCGCCCTCCTCCTCTCCCATGATGCCGGTGAGATCGCCTACTTTTCGCGCATCCTGCACGGCGTGATCGACGAATTCACCCGGCAGGATTATACCCTGGTGCTGATGATGACGGAGAGCGCCTCGCAGTCCTTTCAACTCCCGCCGCTCCTCTCGCGCGGCGATCTGGATGGGCTGGTGCTGATGCCGGGGATTCTCATGTTGCCGTGCATGAAGGAGCTCATGCGCCATCCGATGCTGCACGGCCGGCCGGTCGTCTCCCTACTGGAGCATTTCACGGATCTCGATCCCTGCAGCAGTTATCTCACCGCGCGGATCGATGTTGGCCGTGGGGCGTACCAGGCCAGCCGTCATCTACTCGAGTTGGGCCACCGGCATGTGCTGCATTTCGCCGTCCCGTCCTTCGACCAGTACCTGCCGTATCGCGAACGCCGGCAAGGCGTCGAAGCGGCACTGCGTGAATTTGCCCTGGACCCGGCGACGCATCTGCACAGTTTTCCATTGCCCCAGTATCTCACGTCCGCGGCGTGGGCCGACCCCCGTATGCTCCACACCGGAGCCCTGACGCAATTATTGGAGCGTTATGCGGGGGGGCGCACTCACCCTCTCCCCTGCTACCTGCGCGAGCACCCCGAGATCACCGCGTTGCTGGCCCTCAATGATGCGAGCGCCATCGCCGCCTGGTACACCCTGGAAGGCGCCGGCTTCCGCGTGCCGGAGGAGATCAGCATCGTCGGCTTCGACGACACCGACCCGATGATCGGCCCGCAGGGAGATAATTTGCTCACCACAGTTCACCTGCCCCTGCCGGAAATCGCACAAGCCGCGGTCCGCCTGCTCATCCGCCACATCGAAGAGGAACAGCCGGAAGAAACGTCGGTGCTGCTGCAGCCTGAGCTGGTGGTGCGTGCGTCGACGGGAAGAGTGCAGGGGGGCTGACCGCATCAGGGGTACATTTCTGTGCCCGGTCATCCCCAGGCGGAATAACGAGTCAGCCCCCGTTAGGTGCTTGCCGACCAAAAGGATAGCTTCGCGGCTTCATTCCCAAAGCCCCTCCAACCGCCCACGCCAATAGGCCGCCAGAAACGTCGCCGGCACCTCACTACTCAAGCATTGGCCGTAATAGCTGATCTCCGGCAGCAGTTGCCGGCCATCCGGGTCGACGATCCAGTGCAGGCGCGTGGCATCTGTCCCGTCCATCAGCCGTGTGGCCTGTGCGCGGATCTGCTCCGCCATGGCCGGGACATGGCGTTGCGCAATCACCGAGGCGGCCATGGCGCGCGCGAGCGGATCGCACCAGCGCACCTGGCTGACCGCCCCCATCAGCGGGTCGCCGAAGGCCCACTGTTCGCGGGGGGCCAACTCAGTGGACGGCAAGGGGCGCCAGGTATCGTGTACGAGATCCAGGGCGAACCAGTAATAGGGCAGCAGATCGTCGCCGATGCCGTATTGCCCTTGTCGCCACCATTGCGCCATCAATCCGGGCAGGCTGTCACCGAGCAGGTCCGGCTGCAGTTGGTGTATCACATCAGCCGCCACCGCCGCGAATTCACAGAGGCAGGCCTGCTCCCACAGCAGCGTTTCGCCCGGCTGGAGCAGGGGCGTCACCCAGGGCATGCCGGAGGGCACGGCGTCAACACGCCCGGACGCTCGCCATTGCTCCGCGTATTGACGGCGCAACTCCTCGACACCACTGCGCTGCATCCAGTACTGATGCTCACGGAACCACTCCGTCTCACACCGGTAGACCGGATCGCCGGAGAAGTGATAGGCCAGCACATTGACCAGCATCATCGTCGCGTTGGAATACCCCGGTTCATTTTTCTGGTCCCAATGATTCCCGAAGTAGGTCAGCACATAGTCGGCATGGCGCCAGAAATCCGCGAAGGCGATGATCATGTCTTCGATCCGCCGGCGATGGGCAGACGGCGCGACCGCATGGTAGGTGTACAACCCCCAACAGGCATGGAGATACTGGTCGGGGCTGGTCTGGTTTGACGGGCGGAAGCCGTACGGTTTGCACATCCAGCCCGGCATGCCGGCCTGCACCCCCATCTCGAAGATGCGCTCCAGCGAATGAAAGGCGCGGGCGGCCTCGTCAACGGCTTCCGGCTCTGCCCCCACCTTCAGGCGATAGGCTTGCGCGGCCAGGTATAAGCCCGAGGCGGTAATCGCATTCTCCCCGTGCAGGTAATCCCACGGGCCATCCAACTGCAGCTTGCCGACATGCGTATCGAGCGTTGTTTTCCCGACGAAATCTTGCGCGGTGAACGGGCGGATTTCCCCATCGGCATAATACTGCATCGAATACATGATCTCCGAAGGGCTGAACGCGACCTGCTGGTAGATCGCCTGCAGTATCGCGGCCTTCCGGGCAAGCGGGGCTTGCCCGAATTGCGATAACTGCGCTGATACGCGCATCGTCATGTCACTCATTCATCATCTCCTCGAACCATGCCGCGGCGGTGTCATGCCAGGCGGGAAAACTCGCGTGGCCCGGCGTGTCCAACACGTGCAACGTGAGCCGGCACGGCTCGCCGGTGGCGATGAGCGCCTGCGCAAAGGCGAGCGCCTTATCCGTCCCCACACGGTCGTCCCGGTTGCCGATGGTGAGCCAGAGCGCGCGCGTGGCCAGCGTGTCCACCGCGTTGATGATGGCAAGCCGGTCAAGCAGCGGATTAGCCTCCTGCCCGGTAAACTCTCGCAAGGCGTGTAAATCGGTCACCGGCGCCAAGGCGGCCACCGCGCAGATGTGGGGATTGCCGGCGGCCGCGTGCAAGGCCATAAATCCGCCCCGTGATATCCCGGCGGCGGCGATCCGGGCAGGATCGGCCATGCCGGAGGCCAGCAGGTAGGCGACCACATCATTCACCCGGTGCTGAAAAGCGGCGACAATGTCCTCACCCTGTTTGGTGCGCGCCGCCCAGCCGTCTAACTGCTCTGGTTCCCCTTGCCGGCTGTCCGCGCCGTGGCAAGGCAGATCCAGCGAGGCCACATTCCACCCCTGGGCATAGAGCAACTGACCAACAAGGCGATTATCCTTGGTCCGCAACGTCTCAACGCCGGACAATGCCAGCAGCAGCAGCGTCGGGCGTGAGGTTGTATGTGGGGGAAACATGGCAAAAGCGGTGCCGGATACGGTCCGCATCCCCATCGGTTCGGCAAGAGTAGTCATAAGACAGGCCACCTGATTCGTTGTTGTTGATCAAATTCTAACAGCAGAAATGACTGTCATACAGGGAAATCGTTGACGTGTGGGACAAATAATAGTACGGACGGGACACGCTGGCAGACATACCTCATGGTTTTTCATGCGCATGCTCATGCACAAACACAACCGAATCCGCGTTATTCCGGTGGTTTGCGCGCATAAATCCTCGCTAATTCGGAGGGTAACGGTAATGACTCATCCGGCATCCTGACGCCGCGCTCCCGGCGCGCAACTTCCATCCCATCGTCCTCATCCCTCTCTGTTCGCAATGCCGGGATGAAGGCGCTGAGGAGCCGCAGGAGCGTTTTGGACGAGAGGCGGTCGCGACCGGGTTTGGTTTCATCTTCCCATTGCGCGGGGAGCGCACCGGTGGGTGAGAGCAGTTCGGCTTGGGGAAGCAAACGGTTGACATAGCCGCGCAGATAGGCCAGCGATTCGGCAGTGACCATGAGTTGCCCACCTTCCGCCAGCACTTGCGTGATGCGCAGGTTGCCGATCATCGGCGCGCAGGTGGTATGCGCCGGGGAGCCGGTCAGCATCAGGGTTATTTCTTCATAGGTCCGCAGGGAACGTGCCGGGTCGCCCTTCATACTGTTGCTGTGGCGGATACTCCGGTATGCGGGAATTTCACTCACGCGGGCATGCTGGGTGATCTGCAATTCCAGCGTGCCGCCATCCACCAGGGGGCACTGCAAGGTCAGCCAGGGATCGCGGTAGCTGCGCAAGGTGATGGTGGTGGGCTGCTCGATGGTTTCTTCTTTCTCCAACTGCCCATGCTGGTCAAATGGTGCGAAACTGACGTCGAATCGACAATCCGCATATTGCGGGATGAGCGGGCACAGCGCTTCCGCCAGGTGTTCGGCAAGCCCCAAACGGCCCGGACGTATGCAGGCGTCAAAGGAGGCGCGGCGTTTGCGCAGCCAGGAGAACGCGGGGAGAAGGCAGGCCAGGGAGACCAACAACACCACCAGTCGCCCCAGCAGCCCCGGCAGCGTGAAGAAGAGCGGACTGCCCATGAGACTGAAGGCCACAAAGACCACTCCGGCAGCAATGAACCAGCGCTGCATGGGCCTGCGACAACGTTCCGCCTCCACCGCCGCCGCTTGATACAGCGCCATCCGCGCGCGCAGCCCCACCAGAATCTCATCCCAATATCCCACTTGCGAAAACGGCTCCGTCATGGTCCGGCCTCCCGGGTTGTAGCGTTGGTTGATAGTAGTATACGGCGTTGCGGCGAAAAGATGAATAGCTCTCCTTCTTCATGAGTTCATTGGAATATCGCATGCTATTGACACAACCGACAGCACAGCGGTAGTATGCAATTCAATATTTCGGTACGTAATGCGACCATATAGAATTACTATTCTATTACTTATTACTATAGCAGTCGCTTATGGTCGAAGCGATATACTGCTGGCATTCATCGATTCAGACGCATCCCTCGTAAATCAATCGAAAAAAGAGTGACAGACTATGACACTTAACTGCCATCAAGCCGTTCACCTGACACGTGAGCAAATGAGCGCACACAGCGGCTGCCTGTCCAAGTTGCATGGTTGCGAATTAGAAGATCTATTAACACGCGCTCATGAGCTGGCGTTTGGATTGTCGACGACTCGCCCATTTTATTATCATCCGCAGGATTGTTCAGTCATACCAATTGATACTGGCCCGATGTTGGCGACGACAGATATCGGTCCTTTAGTCGGCGCTGATCTATACTGTGCTGGCTATATCGCAGCCATGCACGCGATGAGCGATATTTTCGCACGCGGAGGCATGCCTCGCTGGGTGCTGCCAATCCTGATCGGCAATCCTGACCATCCCGTGGAATTCCTGGAGATGGTGATGACGGGCATATTACAGGCTTGCCATCGTGAAGGGGCAGAGGTCATTGGAGGTCATACAAGTATCGGCCCCGAAGCCATGGCCGGTCTCACCGTCATGGGATTGCAACGATCGAAAACGCTTATTAGCAAGACCGGCGCGCAGCCTGGTGACCAATTACTCCTGTCCAAATCGCTTGGCGTCGGGATGATTATCAGAGCATATAAGTTAGGATTGACTGGTAAAGACGCGTTAGAGGAAGCAGTCGCACAAATGATGCTGTCTAACGGTCCAGCCTCAATCTCGGCAATAAATGCGGAGGTGCATGCTGGCACCGATGTGAGCGGTTTTGGGTTACTCGGTCACCTGACTGAGATGCTAGGTGATACGCTTGGTGCTTCACTGCAATTAACTTCGATACCCCTGTTAAACTCGCTGGCGTGTCTCCCTCCGGGCTTCGGCCAATCCTGTTGGTCGAAAGGCAATATGGATTACGCCAATCGGACTCTCAGGATTGTGGGTAAGACGGACGCCTCCCATCTCGCCCCTCTTCTCGATCCACAGACAAACGGCGGCTTGCTCGTTGCGGTTGATGAGGGCTCAAGTGCTGCCTTGATCGCGAGTGGCTATACGCAGATCGGTGTTGTTACTCGTACAAAGTTTATTGAGATTCTCTGAACGGATTACTCTAACTATTTCGTTTTCTACTCATAAGACATGACTATGGGCGTATGCCCGTATTGGAGGAAACACAGTGATTACTGAGTGTGAGACTCAATACGATTTATTTCTTTCCTATAACAGTCTAAATGCAGTAGCTGTCGAGAAGATTGCTAGGATACTCAAGGAATCTGGTCTTAGTGTCTGGTTTGATCAGTGGGAGTTAAAACCAGGCGACAACTTTTTACAAAAGTTGCAAGAGCAACTTAATAAGATTCATGCTGTAGTTATCTGTATTGGCTCGAACGATATTGGCCCATGGCAGACAAAAGAAATGGAATTAGCATTAATCAGGTCGACCACACAGCGATGTCTTGTGATTCCGGTACTGCTTCCTGGTGCTAGTGCCAATCCATCAATTCCTGGTTTCCTAAAACCTTTTGTCTGGGTGGATCTTCGTGACGGTATCAGCAAAGAATCGCTGGCAAAGCTTGTACAGGCTATCTGTGCGACCAATCCTATTACTAGCATTCCACCATGTGATGTATCGGAATACGATTTATACGATATATTACGAAGCGCACAGAAGCGATTAATTATATCAGGACATACCATCAACAAGTTTGCGCAAGATCGACAAGTCATACGTACACTAAACGATCTGCTCTATAAAGGCGTAAAGGTTTCGATCATTCAGTTGAACCCGCATTCACAATACGCTAAAGCGCATAAACCTTACCACCAATTGGAAAGCACGTCATCTTCCGACACACAATACGAAAAAACTCTCAATTTCTATACACATATCTTTGGATTACTCGACGATGATACTAATCTGAAGAATTTTGAAGTGTTATTCAGTAATTATATGCCGCGCTATCGTGCCATTATCGTTGACGATGATGTTTACCTCTATCTGTATACCTATGGGATGGACGTCGGGCACACACCGGATTTGATTCTTAACGCTAACAATGATAGCGTTTTTCCGTTCCTGCGTGCAAAAGTCATCCATTCTATTGAATTGATGCAGAGTGCTGCCGAAATTATTCCCTATATACGAGACGGGCATCTGTACGATTATTGGCAAGAAACAAGACTAGCTCGTTGGGATACCTGGAGCAAAGAAGAACGGTATCGACATAAGCTCACTTATGATTTCTATGTCACCTATGCCAAAGAATTCGATATACGCTTCGGTGGCGATCCTGAACCGGAAGTAAAAGAGCATCTCAGGTTGATGAGGAATCGGACGCTGGTGATCGGATGTGGATCAGGTAGGGAAATTGATTTTCTGGCAGATCAGCGTTGTAGTAACGATTTATATGGTATCGATTTGAGCCCCAAGGCTATCCACATTGCCAACAGTAGAAAAATTCGTCATGCCGAATTTTATGTAGGCGATTTCTACGATCTTCCCTATATCACCAAAAAGACTTTCGACAGCATTGTCGCGAATGCTGCTTTCGTTCATCTCTTTAACCGTGATGATATCGATACACTGCTCCAGTTCGTGTTTGATAAGCTTAATCCTGGAGGGCAATTTTTTCTCCGTACCTTATACAAAGAGGCTGACTGTGAACCGATCTCGGAAGAACTCTTTTACTCTAATGAATGGGCCATCGATCGATGGTTTGTGTACTATTCAAGATTGGAACTGCAGAGGCGATGTACCGATGTTGGCTTCTTAGTGCTCGAGGATACAACCAGGGAGATTGCCAAGCGAGTATATCATCCTGATGAAGAACGCCTTGAAGCCATATTGACAAAGGGATTCCCTCATCATATTTATCACGATCGGGTATTTTGGCCGACGCTACTTCTTAAAAAGCCGATATAGACAGGTGGTGTCATGGTTCAGGGAATCACCCAAACCGGTTCACATCAAAAGCGTCCACTACGCATATTAAGCCTCCTTGGGCAAAGGCCAGGCTTCACGGGAAGCGGTGTCCTCATCCAGGAACTCTGGAAATGCGGCGTTGAGTACGGTGATGACCAGCGATTGCTCTGTGCGGGATATGAAGGCGATAGTTGGGAGTCACAGTTCGGCGCGAAATACTCGCTGTTGACATTCAGTATGCCCGGCAAACCTGGTGAGTTGCCATTCAGGATTCCCGGCATGTCGGATGTGATGCCATATGATACGACCAGATACCGGGATCTCTCCGGAGAACAAGTCGAAGTGATGCTTGCCGCGTATCAGCGCCGCATCATCGACTTGATTCGCGATTTCCAACCGGATATTTTGCATATTCATCACCTCTGGGTCTTGTTGGGCTTACGGCGCGTTGTACAACAGTTGCCAGTTGTAGTGACCGTGCACGGCACAGACCTGAAACTGGCCAAAACGGCCAGTCAACACCGTCGTCTTGTTGCCGATCATCTTAACGGCGTTGATCATTTCTTTTGCGTCAGCCGTGACATGCTTCAGGACGCCATGGTGGAATATGGGATCAGTCGGGACCGGATGAGCGTGTTGGGCAATGGCTACAATCCGGCTATCTTCGCATTGCATGGCCCCTCGGTTGAGGCAACCAGCAAGATTGTGCTGTGTGTGGGCAAGTTTGTCTCCTGGAAAGGATTTCGATATGCCATCCGTGCCAGCGCGCTTGTGCCGACGAATCATCAATTGGTCATTCTCGGAACTGGCAGAGATGAAGAGATCGATTCATTGAAGGTCGAGGCGGAAGCGTGCCACGCGAATGTGCTCTTCCCAGGGCATCTTTCACATGAACAAGTGGCTGCCTGGATGCGTCGAGCCGAGGTGTTCGTGCTTCCATCGATACATGAACCGTTCGGTTTAGTTCTGTTAGAAGCCATGGCATGCGGATGCAGGGTTGTGGCAAGTGCATCAGGAGGACCGAAAGATATTATTGCCACTGAATTGCTGTCAAAGGGATATGCTAGTCTGATTTCGCCATTGTCGGAGGGTGATTCAGAGGATGAGCAACGTTACGTATATGATCTCGCCCATGCAATTCAACGTCAATTACAATGCGATTCGAATGAGCGAGTGCGCTCGACAATTGCTCGCTCCGTGGCACATATGACCTGGGCGTCAGTTTACAATACGATGCGTGCCCAATATCTCGCTACGCTTACACGAAAATTAGCGGTGGATATCTGACCACCCGCGTTTTGCCCCAATACCTGAAAAGCTAAGTGCTACCGTCTGTTTGACCGTTGCCAGGTAAACCGTTATCATCTGCTCAGCCGACTGCTGGCTCGTAGACGTGATAAGAGCCAGCCCAATATTCTGCATTGAACAATCCGCAATCCGCATTAGCAACAGGAGGGAGAATCATGGCAGAAACGCGTGAGGAATTTACCGCGTTGGTGAAGCGGTTGGAGGGTGAGTCCAAGCGGGAGCCGGGGGCGTATCGGTTCTGGCTGGGCGCGCTGGCGGTGATCGGGTATGCCTATATCCTCTTCATGCTGCTGCTCCTGCTGGGGCTCCTTGCCGGCATGGTGCTGTTTGCGGTGAACACCGGGCGGGTGTATGTCGGCGAGATCAAGATCTTTTTCTTCCTGCTGGTGGTGATCTACGTGATTCTCCGTTCCCTCTGGGTGACGGTGCCGCCGCCGGAAGGCATCGCGCTGCAGCGGGCAGAGGCGCCACAGCTCTTTGAGTTGATCGATTCCATTTCGCGAGCATTGAAAACCCCGCGCCTGGATCACGTGCTGCTCACCGGAGATTTCAATGCCGCCGTCGCGCAACTGCCGCGCCTCGGGCTCTTTGGCGTCTACAAAAATTACCTCATCCTCGGGTACCCGCTGCTGCAGGCGGTGTCACCCGAGCAGTTCCGCGCCATCCTCACCCATGAAATGGGCCATCTCTCCGAGCAGCACGGGCGGTTCGGCATCTGGATCTGGCGCCTGCGCGAAACCTGGGGGCGGCTGGTGGCCGGCTTGAGCGGGCACGATGGGAAGGGCGGCTTCCTCTTCAACTGGTTTCTGCGCTGGTACGGCCCGTATTTCATGGCCTATTCCTTCGTGCTGGCGCGGGCGGATGAGTACGCGGCGGACCGGTACAGCGGACAACTGGCCGGCGCGCAGAACTTCGCGGAGAGCCTGGCGGCCATCCGCTTGCGCGACACCTACCTCGACAAGGCCTTCTGGCCGGCGCTGAGCAAGCTGATGCAGGAGCACCCCATGCCGCCGCACGACCCCTTCACGCGCATGGCGGCCACGCTAAAGCAACCGCTGCCCGCGGACGACGCGCGCAAGTGGCTGGGCATGGCGCTGGCGCAGCAGACGGATTATGACGACACCCACCCGGCGTTGCGTGACCGCCTGGCCGCGCTGGGCTTTCCCGATGCCGCGAAGACCCCGGAACGCTTCATCCCCGCGCCGGTCACCACGTCGGCGGCGGAGCACTATCTCGGCATCGGTTTGCCAGGTCTCACCGAGAAACTGAACACTGGCTGGGTGAAGAGTATCACCCCGACCTGGGAGAAGGAATACCAGGAGGCGCAGGACGGCAAGGCGCGGCTGCAGGTGTTGGAGACAAAACTGGCGGATGCCCCGCTGACACAGGATGAAGCCTGGGAGCGCGCGACGCTGGTGGCGCACCTGCGCGAGAACGCCGAGGCCATCCCGCTGCTGCGTGCGCTGCTGGCCATCTGGCCGGAGTATGCCCCGGCGAAGCTGATGCTGGGCAAGCTGCTGCTTGACGAGGAAGACGAGTCCGGCCTGGGGCTCATCCAGGAGGCCATGGGGAAGAATAGCGAATTCGAACTGGTCGGCTGCCAGCTCATCTACGGCTACCTGAAGCTGCGCGGGCGGGACGGCGAAGCGGAGCCCTTCCTGCAGCGCGGCATCAAACGCCACGAGCAGGAACAGCAGGCTGACACGGAGGCCAGCCATGTGACCGGGCGCGACCGGTTCGTCTCCCCCGAAATGCCCGCCGACGCCGTGGCCCACCTCGTCAGCGTGCTACGGGAGATTCCGGAGGTGAAGACCGCCTACCTGGTGCGCAAGATCCTCCCCGCCATGCCCCAGCGCGTCTGCCACGTGCTGGCCATCAAGCCGAAGTTCAAAGCCCTGCTGCTGGATGAGGACGATGCCGTGCAAAAACTCGTCACCCGCATCACCGAACACCTGCAACTCGACCACGAAACGCTGATCATCGTGCTCTACAAAAACACCCTCTTTGCCGAGAAGATGGTGAAGCAGGTGGAGGGCTCGGTGATTTATCAGAAGGCAGAATAGCGGCAAGAGACGGGAAGTAAGGCTATAATCGGCGGGGCTACCGCCGACCTTCCAAACAAGAATCTCGACCCATCCGAATCTAGCTTCGGTACCAAGGAAGACTCTTGTTTGGAAGGATGGCAGCAGCCCCGCCCGAAAAACGGAACTTTTCTTCCGCATCTGCAGTCAATAATGTATTCAACAGTTCAGGACATCTCATACAGCAGAGAAAGGACGTCACCATGCCTTCACTTACGCGTCTCACCCTCGTCTTGCTGCTCGCCATGTCAGCCGGTCTGGCGCTGGCCATGGAGCAACCGACGCCTTCAAAAGACGTGAAAGTTGTGCTGGTCTTCGATCAGCACAGCTATTTCCTGGGGGAGAATATCCTCGCGCATTACGAGCTGATCAATACCGGCAAGACGCCGGTCGTCATCTCGATGGTCGGCGATTACCGGGGGGCGCCGCGGGCGCTGCGCTTCAAAGTAATCGCCACCAGCGCCGATGGCCGCGTGGTGGAGGATCCCTATCCACAGGTGACGTGTATGGGGGGAATGGGCGGCAATCCGACGGTGGAGCCGGGAAAGACCTGGTGGGAATCACTGCAGTTGCTGCAATATTGCGACTTCACCCGGCCCGGCACCTACACTGTGCACGTCTATCACGACCTGGGCTGGGACCCCGAGCCGAATGAACTGAAGAATGCCTTGCCGCAAGGCGCACACCTGGCGCCCATTGCCGAGGGGAAGCTCACGCTGGTGATGCCCACCCCTGCCCAGGCACGCGAAGTGCTGCGCCGCATGCAGAAACTGCCCCCCGACAACGGCGGGACATGGGGTGAGCGGCGAAAGCCATTTGCCGATTACACCGTGCTGCGCCAACCGGTCTACCTGCCGCTGTTGCTGCCGGCGGCAGAAAGGGGCGAGAAACAGGCGCTGGACGGCATCGCGAGCATCTCGACGCCGGAGGCCACACGGGCGCTTATTCGGCTCGCTGGCAGCAAGCACGCTGAGATCGCCGATGCTGCGCTGGAGGACCTGCTGCAGCGGCTTCCCAGTTCCGAGCGAAGCTGGGATGAACAGACACGGCGGCGGCTCTCCCAACGCGCCTGGCGTGCCGAGATGGCGCCGGCGGTGCGCACGCTGGGCTGGCAACTGCTGGCGGCTGATGACCGCCCCCACCTGATACACGGCGCAGCCATCCTGCGCAGCCTGGGCACGAAAGACGACTTGCCCCGCTTCCTGCAGGTGTTTGACCGCGTGCTGACGGCGATGAAGGACGACCCGGTGGAGCAGCAGGCGTACCTGCGCCCGGAGAACGCCTGCGACTGGTTGCTTGCCACCGGGGAAATGCTGCTGAAGCGCGGCGCGGCACCCCCTGCCACCCCACACACGCCGGCGGAAGCGGCCCTCTTCATCAGCGCCGTACACCAACGCGCCGATTTCCGCCCGGCGGGATGGCAGCAGGCCACAGAGAAGATGCTGCAGCACCCCATCCCCTTCATCCGCGCAACGACCGTGCAGCGCCTGCCGCTGCCGCTGGAGGCGCCGTTCATCCCGCTGGTGGCGCACCTGCTGCATGATGCCTCCCCATACGTACAGGGCGAAGCCTGCAACCTGGCGATGAAAGCGAAAGCGCCGGAATTCGGTGAAGACCTGCTGGCGGTGTTGCGCACGGCGCACAACAAATGGGTGCTGGATGCCGCGCGTTACGCGGCGGACGCCTGTGGCGTGACGACGGACCGCTGGCTGGAGGTGTGCATCACCCGGCTGGATGAGCCGGCGGTGACGGAGGAGATGTTCGAACTGCTCCTCGGCATCATCACCACCGAAAACGGCACGGGCGGCGCCGAGATCACCCCGGCCACCGCCGCCACGCTGAAACAGCGCTGGCAAGCCTTCCTGGCCACCCACCGCGCGGAGATCCGCGCCGGCAAACACTACCCCATCGCCCAACCACCCCTCACCGCCGACCTCTTCCCGCCGGGCTACCGGTTTTACCTGCGCGGGGGCGGGCAGTGGCCGCCGGAGGGGAAGTGATTATAACGCCGGCGACAGCGCCCAGAGGGTGACGCCATCACCGCCGGCACAGGCCAGGGCCGTCCCGTGTGGCGCGATGGCCGTGGCATCGATGTAGTCCGCCTGTTGGGTGAGGGTCTGCAGGCACGCGCCGTCGCGCACGCGCCAGAATTTGATGGTCGCATCTCCGCTCCCGGAGACCAGCATCTGCCCATCCTGCGCGAAGAGCACGGTGGTGACGATATGCTGGTGCCCGGTCAGCGTCTGCAGGCAGGCGCCATCCTTTACCTGCCAGAGCTTAATGGTATGATCCAGGCTGCCGGAGGCCAGCAACTGCCCGTCGGGGGAGAATGCCACGGTATTCACCCGGCGCGTATGCCCGGTGAGCGTTTGCAGGCAGGTGCCGTCACTCACGCGCCAGAGCTTGATGGTGCCGTCATCACTGGCAGACGCCAGCGTGAGCCCATCCGGCGAAAAGGTGACGGATTCGACCACGCAGCTATGCCCGGCCATCGTCCGCAGGCAGGTGCCATCGCTCACCCGCCACAGCTTAACCTTATCGTCCGACCCACCAGAGGCCAGCGTCTGTCCGTCCGGCGAGAAGGTCACGCTGCACACATCGCTGGCAAGGGTCAGCGTCGGATTCCATTTACTGCTGCTCATCCGCCAGAGTTTGATGGTATCATCCGTGCAGCCGGAAGCCAGAGTCTGTCCATCGGGCGCGAAAGCCACGGAGCAGACAGGCCCTTTATGCCCGGTGAGTGCCTGCACGCAGGCGCCGTCACTCACGCGCCACAGCTTGATGACGCCGTTCCATTCATCTTCACAGCCGGTGGCCAGCAGTTGACCGTCCGGCGAGAACGCCGCGGAGAAGCCATACCCGGCCGATCCGGTGAGGGTGAACAGGCAGGTGACATCGCTGGTACGCCATAGCTTGACCGTGTTGTACGGTTTCGCACTGGCGGTCGCCAGCGTCTGTCCGTCGGGCGCAAAGGCCAGCGAGTAGACGGGCACCCCGGTGATCGTCCGGAGCGAGACGCCATCACCTACCCGCCAGAACGTCACGGTCAGATCGCCATTCGCCGTGGCCAATGTCTCCCCATCCGGTGTGAAGGCGGCTGAGATGACCGTCCCATTCGTCCGCAGGGTCTGCAGGCAGACGCCATCCGCCACCCGCCAGAGCTTGCCGGTCTTGTCTCCACTGCCGGAGGCCAGGGTTTGCCCATCCGGCGAGAAGGCCACGGTATAGACGCGGTCCGCATGGCCGGTGAGGGTCCGTACGCGCACGCCATCGCTCACCCGCCAGAGCTCGATCACTGCCGCATAATTCCCGGCGGCCACGGTTTGTCCATCAGGGGTAAAGGCCAGCGAAGTGACAAATCCACTCGCTTGCAGGGTGCGCAGACAGGTGCCGTCACACACCCGCCAGCACTTCACCGTGCTGTCCCAACTGCCGGAGGCGACCGTTTGCCCGTCCGGCGTGAAGGCCACGGCATTGACCCGGTTGGTGTGCCCGGTCAGCGTCTGCAGGCAGGTCCCATCGCTCACCCGCAGCAACCTGACGGTCGCATCCGCACTGCCGGACGCCAGCGTGAGCCCATCCGGCGAGAACGCCACGCTATCAATATCGCCGGTGTGCCCGGTGCGAATGGTGCGTAGCAGCATCCCGTTGAAATGATACAGCGCAATCTCCCCGAGCCCCTGCGCCACGGCCAGGAGGGGTTCCGTCGGGGAATAGGCGACCACACCTACGTAATACGTCTTATGCCACTGCATCTGCGCGTTCACCGCCTGGGCATACCCGGGTGAAGCGGTGTGCAGTGCGAGCAGGATGCCGATAAACAGGAGCAGGCGCCGCATGGGCTTGCGGGCTGCAGGAGGAAAGATGGAAAATCCCGGCATGGTCTACACTCCTTTGTTAACATGGGCATCGCATGGGTGTACAAGGCACTGCCCCTGTACCATTCGCGCATAGTATTCCCCTATGCTGCCTCTGTCAAGCAAGTTCAGCAAAAGCGGCGGGGCTGCGGCCGTCCTTCCAAACAAGAATCTTCCTTGGTCACCTCGTCTGGATTCGGATGGGTAGAGACTCTTGTTTGGAAGGATGGCGGCAGCCCCGCCGAATAACTTACTCCGCCGTAATATTGCCAATCGTGGTGCCGTTGAAGTCGACGCGGAAGTGCTCCTGGTGCAGCAGGGCGCGCATGGCGGCCAGGGGCGGCTGATTATTTGCGGTGAAGGAGACTTGCCGCTCGGCAAGGTCGCTGGGACAGAGGACGTAGATGCCGGCAGCGGTCGCCAGCCGCAACAGCGGTTGGTAGGCGGGTTGTTTGCGCACGCGCAGGCTGATGGAGGCCTGGCGCGGGTGTGTGCCCGGGCCGATGAGGTAGAGCACTTGCTGCTCCTTGCCACAGGCGAAGGTGAGCTTGAGCGCGGTGCCGCCCGTGCTGGTCGGCACCTCGATGCGCGCTTCCCGCGCGCCGGGGGAGATGACGAACTTCCGCTCAGCGGCACGCGTACGCAATACCGGGTAGGCGGCATTGACGTCGAGGTCGACCGGCGCGGTGCCGCTCATCGCCACCTGCACCAGGCCGCCGCGCCCCGTCGGCGCGCTGAGCGCCTTCGCGGTCAACATGCCGAAGGAGAGATCGCGCGTCACGGCGCACTCCCGCGCAAACGCATCTTTCGTTGCCTGGAGCGAATCGGTCACATGCGCTTCGTCACCAGCCGTCTTTTCGCCCAGCGTCCCGGCGTGCGCCTGATAGGATCGTATCTTATCGGCTGTCTTCTCCGGCTTGCCCGCGTCCAGCGCGCTGTGGGAGCTGTCATTCCAGGTATGGAGTGCGCCGGGCGCATTCGCGGCCGGTGTCTCCGGCGGGCTCGGGCTAGTTGCCGCCGTCGTGTTGGGCATCGAGAAACGCGTGCCGCCGTTCACCCCCACCATCGGGGCCGGGGAAGCAGCAGGCTTCGGTGGCGCAGGCGTAGGTACGACCGGCGGCGCGGCGGTGGGCACCGACGGATGGCTGGCATCGGCTATCCGGGTCGGCGTATCATGATCGGGCCGCGCATATGCGCCATCGGTATGGGGAGCGGTGGGATTGTCATACGTGAACCCGTTCGTCGACTTCGTCAAATCGTTGCGCGTATCGAAGGCGTACCCGCGACTGCCGTTCCGCTCCAGCGCACTCTGTTCGTTGGCTAGGCGATGCTCCGCCATGCTCCGCCGCACCGCATGGGCGTCTTCCTGCGGTGCCGTGCCGGCGAAGGGATCGCGCAGCGCTTTGTACTGTGGTGGCATCGTGCTGGGATCAGACGTGCGCGTAGGCTCGTACCCTACAGCGGGAGGGATGCCCGGCAGTGCTTTGACGCTCACGTCGCCCTTTTTCGGCAACTGAGCGATGCGCAACTGGTTATCCTGGGTTTGCTGGGATCGCGTGATGGGGGTGGGATGCTCCGGCACCTTCGCGATGCGATTCGGCAGCGGGTGCAGCAGGACGACCAGCAGCAGCGCCGTGAGGGCGGAGGCGGCCAGCCCGCCGGCCAGCACCGGCCAGCGCCAGCAGAGGGGCCGGGGCTGCGGGCGCGCCTTCAACTGCGCGCGGACGGAGGCGGCCATATGCGCCGGCGGCGGCACCGCGGGCAAGGCATGAAGGTCATCGACTAACCGGCGCATGGCCGCGAGCTCCTCCGCGCAGCGGGAGCACGCCTGCAGGTGTGCCTCCACCTCCCGCCGGCGGGCTTCCGGCAGGCTGCCTTCGAGATACGCGGTATACCACTCGGACACGTGCGCGTTCTTCATTGTTCTATACGACTGTCCTTCAGACCAAAAAGTTCCCGTGCGGGAGATAATTGTTCCCGCAAGGTATTGCGGGCGCGATTCAAGCGTGATTTCACCGTGCCGACGTTCGTGTGCAGGATATCGGCAATTTCCTGATAGCTGAAGCCTTGTAGATCAAACAGCACAACCACCACCCGGTAGTTCTCGGGCAGTGCGGTGATGGCCTCGTGCAGCCGTTGCCGGCGTTCCTGCTGCAGCACCGCGTCCTCGGCGGTCTCCCCGGTGGTGGCGGTGTCGGCGAAAGTCAGCGCCTCCTCATCGTCGCGCGCCATCTCGGAGAGGTTCAGCGGGCGGCGGCGGCGGCGCTTGAGCTCATCCTGGCACACGTTGATCACGATACGATACAGCCAGGTGGTGAAGGCCGACTCCCCTTTGAAGCGCGCCAGCGCGTGATAGACGCGGATGAAGACTTCCTGCGTGAGATCCTGTGCATCCTCGGCATGGCCCAGCATGCGGTAGGCGAGGTTGTAGACGCGCGGTGTGCAGAGATCGACCAGACGATCAAACGCCGCGTCGTCTCCCTGGCGGAAACGCCGGACAAGTTCTTCCTCGCGTTGGGTGAGTTGGGCCGTCTTGGCCACGGACAACCTCCGTTATCGTGGTCGTTGAGGCCTTCCCCGTGATGGAATCGAGGGCTGAGGCATTGGATATGCTATACCCAATTTGCGCGCGATGCATACGGGGGAATGAATTTGAGCGCGCGCTGGGCGGCGAAAGATCTGTGGCCAAACTCTGCAGTTGCGAACCACCATGCCGAAAGCATACCGCAAAAAGAGACGGAAGGCAAGGACGGGGGAGTGAGTAGGAAGTCAGCAGTGCGTAGTAAGCAGTATCATTGTGACAGTCATAATAACGTCAATCAAGTCAGTCCTGTCAATCAAGTCAGACATGATGGATTGAACGTGGCGAAATTAGCCTTGACCGCCTCAATATCTGTTTTACGCAAGCCGGATGGTGTTTGCTTCTTCTAAGCATAAGCATGCGTAGGAATCTGACTCGCGGGTATACCCATCCCGGAGGCAGCCGTGCGGTCATCGGGATGGGCCGCCGGCTGGGGTGTCGACATGATGTTCGCCATTGCGTCACACCATCGATGGTGGCTCCTTGTGGTCTGCTGCATGCTCGCCCTCGCCGGGTGGGGGGAGGAGACATGGCAGTTGACTATTGTGCATACCAATGACGTGCATGACGCGCTGCTGCCGTTCGATTATTACGGGGATGCGGCGCAACTGCAGCCGCCGCGCGACAATGTGGGCGGGTTTGCGCGGCGGGCGACGGCCATCGCGGGCATCCGCCGGGCAACGGCGCACCCGCTGGTGGTGGTGGATTGCGGCGATCTCTTCATGCGCGGCCCGTGGTCCATCACCGGGCACGGCGTGCCGGAGATCGAGTCGATGAACCTGATGGGCTACGATCTCTTCTGCATCGGCAATCACGATATCCGCTGCTCGGAGGGGGTGGAAGCTCAGCAGCTCATGCTCGGGCTGCTGCAGCGTAGCCATTTCCCCTGGCTGGCGGCCAATCTCACCGTGGGGAATACCGGCGCCCCGGTACCGGGCGTACATCCCTACATCGTGCGGACCTTCGGCAACGTGCGCGTGGGCTTTCTCGGCCTCACCACCGACTGCATCCGCCACTGCCCGCAGGTACAAGGCTGGACGATTGGCGACCCGCTGGTCGCTGCCCGCTATTGGGCGCCTATCGCGCGCCAGGAGTGCGACATCCTCATCGCCGTCACCCATCTCGGCCTCGACGTGGACAAACGGCTGGCCGCGGAGGTGCCCGGCATCGACGCCGTCATCGGCGGCCACTCCCACAACTTCCTCCCCACCCCAATGCTGGTGCACGCGCCGGACGGCCACCCCGTGCCCATCGCCCAGGCCGGAGAGCAAGGCGTGATGCTCGGCCAGCTCGACCTCACCTTCACGCGGGAGCACGGCTGGCACCTGCAAACCGCCACAGGCCGCCTCATCGTGCTCGATGGCACCTTCACGGACGACCCGGCGGTGAAACGGTTGCTGACGCGCTACACCGACTAAGGGCCTCGGTGGCTGCCTTCGCGGTAGAGCCAGGCTGAGACCAAGATGAACAGGCAGCGATCGGCACACCGGATTATTCGAGAGCGCCAGGTCAAGGCTGCCACCGCGTATATGCAATCTGGCCTTCACTATAGACGCGGGGACAGCCCTGACCGGGCGCGAGCGAACAGACCGGAGTGCAAATCGAAGCCTTCATCTGGTGAACTCACGCGAGCTTTACCGCGAGGGCAGTCCCCAGATGGGTGGAAGAAAGATGAGGAAAGGATGGAGGCGACGTCCGGAGTTGAACCGGACTACGAGGTTTTGCAGACCTCTGCCTAACCGCTCGGCCACGTCGCCTTGAACATGGAGCGGGAGATGGGATTCGAACCCACGACATTCAGCTTGGGAAGCTGACGCTCTGCCAACTGAGCTACTCCCGCCCGCGATGCCTTATTGTAGCATATCGACGAAGATTGTCAAGGCGCGTGAGGTGGGTATCAGCCGCGTATTTACACAGCAGGGGTTAAGAATCCGCAAATCCCGGCTGTACAAGTCACAGCCTACCCGCGCTCATGCAGTATAATATACCGCAATAATACCAGCAAGGCGGTAACCCCGATGACAATACAAACAACAGAGGATCTCCGGCAATCACCGGAGCGCACGGTGTGGCACGGCGCCTGGGTGTGGGTGAATGACGTCGAGGCCGACCGGAACGCCTACGCCTGCTTCCGCCGCTCCTTCACGCTGGTGGCCTCCGGACACCTTGACCTGGCCATCACCGCGGACAGCCAGTACTGGCTGTATCTCGACGGGCAATGCATTGGCCATGGGCCGGCACGGGCGCCGCTGGACTATTATCTCTATGATGAACACGCGATCGCGCTGGAGGCGGGGGCACACAGCCTGGCCGTGCTGGTGCATCATGTCGGCGAGCAGAATGCCTGCATGATGCTGGGGCGTCCCGGCTTGCTGGTGGAGGCCACGGTGACCAGTGATGACGCGGTGCAGCGCCTCTCTACCGGCGACGGCTGGCGATGCACACCGGCAACGGCGTGGCGCAAGGAGCTGCCGTGCATGATGTCGCACTTCGGCTTCTGGGAAGATTGCGACTGCACGCAACTGCCGGCCGGATGGACGCAGCCCGCCTTCGATGATCACGCCTGGTCCGCCCCGGTGGTGGTAGGCACCCCGCCGTGCACCCCCTGGACACGGCTCCTGCCCCGCGATATCGCCTTGCCGGTCTTCACTGCCATAGCAGCGCAACAGGTGGTCGCCGCCGGCGTCTGGGACGAGGGAAAGACCGACACGGCAATCCCCTCCGAGCAGGTGGCGGCGCGCCGGCGCACCCGCGCCCAGGCGCCGGCCAGCCTGCCCTATTCCTGCACGCTGGCCAGCGCCGGCGCGTACCTGACCATCGACTTCGGGCACACCATCTCCGGCTATGTGGAGATCGACTTCGCCCGGCATCCGGCGCGGATGCGGCTGGAGCTCTCCTACGACGAACTACTCACTCCGGACGGCGCCGTCAACCCCGAGCGCAGCTACGCGCACACCACCGACCGGTACCGGCTGCCCGGCGGGGCCTACCGGCTGCGCACCACCCATCCGCGCGGGTTCCGCTATGTCACCCTCGACCTGCACGGCGCCGGGGAGGTGAGCATCACCCGCGTCTCCGCCATCGATGAGACGTATCCCTTCGCGCGCCAACCAACCTTCACCACGCAGGACGATCAACTGATGTCGTTCATCGCCAAAGGCGCTCTCACCGTGCGCGCCTGCACCACCGATGCCTTCACCGATTGCCCCAGCCGCGAGCGCGTGCAGTGGATGGAAGACATGTATATGCACAGCCGGGTGGCGCTGTATACCTTCGGGGAATCGCGCATGCTGCGGCACGCGCTCTTCCAGGCCGCGCAGAACGCGCTGCCGGATGGGCGCATCAACGGCTTCTTCCCCTCCGAACGCATCAACTGCGCTTTCGCCTCCAGCAGCCTGGCCTGGCTGCACCTGCTGGTGGACTACTGGCTGCACACCGGGAACGAGGATATTCACCGGCTATTCCCGACGGCAAAGCGCCTGCTGGCGATGCTCGCCGGGGTGTGCGATGACGAGGGGCTCATCACGCACTGGCCCATCGGCCAGTTCTGGGATTGGGCGCCGACCCCGGACAGCGGCTGCCTGCTGCTCACCAACGCCGCCTACCTCTGGGCGCTGACCCGATTGGCGGAGCAGCCGGTCTTCGCCGAGGTGCTGGGGGAACTGCCCGTGCGCTTGCCGGCGCTCCGCTGGGCGATGCACGAGCGTTTCTGGGATAAGGAACAACAGCTCTATCGCGATGCCGCGGGGCCGGATGCCCCATGCGTCTACAGTCAGCAGGCCAACAGCCTGGCCGTCCTCGCCGGCATCTGTCCGGAGATGGGGCGCGTCACGCTGCTGGAGCGCCTCATCGACCCGGCGTGCCTGGGTCCGGTGTCCATCGGCGAGGCCACGCTGGCGAGCAGTAAAATCAACCCGGAGCAGATCGTCCCCGCCGGCACGCTCTGGTTCGCGCACTTCCTCGTGCAGGCGCTCTTCGAAGCCGACCTGGATGACGCCGCGCTGGCGCAGATGCGCGCGCTGTGGGGGGCGTATGCCCACCTGGCGACCTTCCCGGAGACGCGCATCCAGCACGGCAACACCGGCCATTGCCACGGCTGGGCCAGCGGCCCGGCCTACCTGCTGCCGGCCTATGTGCTGGGCGTGCAGCCGATGGGGCCAGGGTGGGAAGCCGTGCGCGTCGCCCCGCACCCCGGCAACCTCCCTGCCGCCCAGGGGGTCTTCCAGACTCCGCGTGGCGAGCTGAGCGTGTCCTGGACCCACACCGGACATCAGCTCGATGTGCGCATTGATGCGCCGGAAGGCATACGGATCATTCGCTAACCTGGAGCGCAGCCATCTCGGTGGCAAGTGTGAAAACGGCACGCTCTGAATGTCGTGTTGCTCCAGACATCACTATTCCTCAGGAAAAATGTAGAACGCGCTCTGTACCCTTCACGAGTACAGAGCGCGTTCTGTTTCATCCGAGCGGTGCCGGATTCGGTGTTAGTTCATGGTGAGGCTCACCGTCCCCGGATTGGAGGTCAGGTGCCCGTTGTACACCGTGAAGGTGAAGGCGTCCGTCCCCTTATACCCCGGTGTCGGGGTGAAGGTGAGGGTCGGGCTGGTCAAGGTGCCCAGGCTCACCGGCAAGCCGGTGGCGGTGTAGGTGAGCGTGCCGTGCGCGGGGAGGGTGGCCAGCGTGT
>Ga0272448_1001438_pt1 | contig 32012 bp, 33 predicted proteins | sample YNPCB0191_FD_202220 | JGI IMG/M metagenome (GOLD analysis project Ga0272448, IMG submission 202220) | Hot spring sediment microbial communities from Yellowstone National Park, WY, United States - YNP-CB-019-1 | ecosystem: Environmental > Aquatic > Thermal springs > Hot (42-90C) > Sediment...
GCCAATGAGTTGTTTTACCAATAAGGCCAGTGTAGAGAGAATCATTTTTGCCATATTTAACAGGCAAAATAATATTTGGAAGGAGATCCCTTTAAAAGAAATTACACAAAACTCTTGACATTATCGAGACAAAAAAGATAATGAATTAATTAGGGAAATATGTTTAAATAACAATATAAAATTTGTTTCTTTCAAAAAGATTATTAAGTCAGAAACCACTTCTAAACCGATTAAGATGTGCGAAAGAAGGGCAATAAAATCGATTCTAATTTCTACAGAGAAAGAGATATCCAGAGATTTTTTATCAAAATATATCGATGATAATTTTATAAAGCATATCGTAGAGCTTAATAAAAGAAATATAAAAGCGGATGCCAATGATTTTCAAAGCCTTGTGGTAGAGTCTCCATTGTTTAGCGGACTAAAATTGAGTTTATTGGAATATGGTTTTATTGAGAATAAAAGAGAGCGCGCTACTTTGTTGAATATAAAAAAATGGAAATTTGAAAAATAATATGGCTACTCGAAAGAAATGGATAAGCGAACAATTATGTGTTTCCGATGCGTCTTTTACCTGCAATTTGTTTTGTAAATATTGCCATAATCCGCCAGACGGCGGCAGAAAAAAAATAAAAGAGATATTGGCTGAAATCAAAAAGAGCGATATTGATTCCATAAGTCTTGAAGGGAACGGCGAGCCGACCACTAACCCTGATTTAATAGAGCTTATAGAAAAGGCCAGAGAAAACGGAGTGAAAAATATAATGCTTTCCACAAATGCCGTTAATCTTTCAAATAAGGATTTAGCTTTTAGATTGTCTGAACTTGTGGATTTCATTACCATAAATTTTCCCTCGCATATAAAGGAAATTTACAATTCGTTAACAAGAAGCGTTAAATATGAGATGGCGATAAAAGCCCTTGATAATTTAAAAGAGTCTGGCAAATTATACAAAGCGAGGATATTTCATATAATAGTTAGAGAAAATTATAAATTTTTGCCGGAGCTTTCTATCTGGCTATATAAGAATTATCCGGATATAGGACTTTTGAACTTTACCTTTGTCAGAAATAAAGGAAGGGTTAAAAATAATAAAGAAATAGTGGCAAGTTATAAAGAGGTTTTTCCATATTTGAAATTAGCGCTTTTAAAAACAAAAAAAATGGGGAAGAAGGCAGTAATACAGAATATGCCTTTATGCGTTTTAAATGGCGTAGAAGGTTTTTCCTTTGAATATCATAGATGGCTCAGAGGAGATAAGGCGCTTGAAAGCGGTATAGACGCGCCTGGCAAGATAGCGGCATGCCTTAAATGCAATTTAAGAAAAGGATGTTGCGGAGCGAGAAAGGACTATTTAAAGATATATGGTCATTCTGAATTGAAAACTTCTAATTTGAATTTGAGAGATATAAAACCGGAGCGTTTTTGATGAAGATTTTATCATGCATAACTGAGAAAAAGGAAATAGAGATATTTAAAAAAATAGGCGTAGATGAGATTTATTTTGGTTTAAAAGATATCCCAAGCTATACAGATACTGGGAATTTATCTTCTATGTCCGAGGCGAAAGAAGCTATAACTATAGCTCATAGATTTGGACTTAAAGCTTATCTGGCTGCCAATAAAATAGATTTTAACAATGTAGAAATGAAAAAAGTTTTATCGCTGATAGGCCGAATAATAGACTATGGTATAGACGCCATTATAGTTTCCAATATAGGTTTTCTACGAAAATTAAGAGCTGAATATCCATCGATAGATTTACATTTAAGCTCCGTTCAACCCTGCTTTAACTCAGAGAGCGTTAAATTTTTTTTCGATAATTTCAAAATTTCAAGATTGATACTGCCAAATCAATTAGCGGCTCTTGAAGCAAAAGATATTATTTCATTTTGCAAGAAAAATAATATTAAAACCGAAGTTTTTTATTTCAAATTTTTCGGCTGCCCTTATATAAATGGATATTGCGGGCTGCATCAGCAAAATTATTTTACTTATTCCATAGATAAATACGAAGGCTCTATGTGTAAAGTCTATAGCGAGAAATCTAATTCTAAAATAATTCCGTTTAATATCCGAATCGCTGACAAGGGGAAAATAATAGAGACATTAAATAAATTGAAATTAAGGTTGTCGATAGGCGGTTCAGATAGGATACTCAACGCAGCTTCTTTCTTCGATTATTGCGTAAGCGGTCTTGATTGTATTAAATTTGGGACTAGGACGGATAGCACTGAGATAAAGATAAGGAAGTTAAATAAGATAAAGGAAGTTGTGGCTGATTTAGAATATTTGATAAAAAATTATTCAAGAGAAGAGGCTAAAAGGAGATTTGTCGAACTGGCGATGAGATGATATGGAAAAGGCGATAAAACTGAATGTTTTTAATTTTAATAAATTAAATGAATCAAAAATTGTCAAAGATTATGACTTTATTTATCTTGGTTCTGAATTTTGCGAGAACTTGCTTGATTTAGATTATATAAAGCCGATAAAAAAATTAAATATATTGGGGAAAAGAATTTGTTTTTTAACGCCTATAGTTACAGATAAAGGCATTAAGTTGATAGATTTTTTATTGAAAGAGATATCTAAAATAAAATTCAAGAATAGGTTGGAAATCTCGGTAAATGATTTTGGCGTTTTAAATTTGATTTATAGAAAATATAAGGAAAGATTTACTATTAATATAGGCAGACATCTAAGTAGAAACTTTTTTACTATTAAAAAAGATATGATAGAAATCTCTACCGTAGAAGGGATAAACTTTTTAAATAGTTTGAATATAAAAAGATTTGAAATCTCTAATTTTAGTAAAATGCCTTCCATAGATTATAAAAGGAAAAAGAATAAATTCAAACTTACTATGTTTTATCCTTATACTCATGTTTCTACTACAAGAATGTGTATGCTTGGCATGCCAGATATAAGGCATGAAGATTCAATAGATGGAATCAATTGCAATAAAGAATGTTTGATCTGCGATTATAAGGTTAAAAATCAGAAAATAAAAGAAGAATTGATAATAAAAGGAAATTCTGTTTTTGTAAAATATGAAAACAATTTTATTATGGATAGAGTTAAATTGAATGTGGATAGAATTGTTTTTTCAATTAATTCTTGAGTCGGTATATTTTTATATCTTTACTTAGGTTGAAGATTTTTGTTTCTTTGAATGAAGCATTTGCAATATTCAAATCATCGGAGTTCAAATTTCCTATCAGATATATCGTTTTTCCTTTGTTTTTTTGAAGCAAAATATTTTTTGTTTCATTTTTAAACCAATCGAAAACATCCCAAAATATTAGGACTTTATATTTTTCTATCATATCGTTTATAGCTGTATTGTCTATTTCGAGAGATTTAAACTTCATCTCTATATGATCTTTATCTGAAAAAATATCTAAAATGTTTACGGCATTTTCGCTTTTCTTAATATAATAATCTACCCATTTAAGATTTATGCAATCCGGGCTGTATATATTTACGAATTTTTCATTTACTATTTTTAAAATCATATCGAAATGTCGTTTGATATGCAGTCTAACTTTAGTTTTGATAAAAAAATTTATAAGTTTATTGTCTAAATCCCTATCCTTGTTTTTACCTATTTTCTCATAGATAAATTTTATTATTTTACTATAAAAATACAGCCTTAATTCTATAGCGTTTTCGTCATGATAGGAGGATTTGTCTATTTTAATAAGTTTTTCTATAATTTCTTTCGCTTCTTCGTTTTTTTCTGAATATGATTTAAAATTTAGATAGGCTTTTAAATATGGATTTTTTTCGTTTATAGCCGAGGCATATATCGAAAGCAGATAATGAAAATATTTGTCTTTTTTATATAACTCCATCAATAAGCTCAATTCCTTTATGAGATTTTCAGTTTTTTCGATGTCTTTTTTTGAATAGGTATTGGAAGATAGAACATGATATGGGTAATTGGAACTATAAGCTATTTTATACTTATTGGAATCATAATCGAAACCAGTATTTTTCCAAACTATCAATCTGAAAAATTCGGCTTTTACCCCTAATTTTAAAGCTAAATCTATATTGTTTTGAAATTTTTTAAAATTATCTTCTGGAAGTCCATATATGAAGGATACCACCAGAGAATGAAGGGAATTGGAAAGCGGAATAATGTATTTATCTATGTGTTTTTTGATAATATTCGTTTTATGGAATCTCTTTGCCTGTTTTAACGCCGCTGGAGTTAAAGTCTGTATGCCAATGCCAAGCGAAATTCTTGGATCGGATATAAGCGGAACTGTAAAATCGTTTATTTTCAGGAAATCGGTATTGAAGTCGAAACAGGCTTTTATATTTGTTTTTTTTATAAAATCGAAGAAAGCTTTTGCCCTTTTTAAGTTTATAAATATATCGTTGTCGCAAAAATCGATTCTGTGCAGATCTCTCCTTTTAGATATTATATATTCGATCTCTTTTTTTATCCTTTCAAGAGAGAATTCCCTGTATTTTTTATTGCTCAATATGCAGTATGAGCATTTGTATATGCAGCCGCGCGAGGCTTCCAAATAGAATTCTTTATATTTATTGTAATCAAAGATATTTGTTAGGTAAGGAGAAGGGATTTCATTTATGTTTTCTATTTCTTTTCTCGGTTTATTGAGTATATGCTTCTCGCCTTTTTTATAAATAAGCCCGTCAATGGAAGAAACTTCTATTTTTTTGTATATCAAGTGATTTAATAGTTCCAGAAATGTTTTTTCTCCCTCGCCGTATACTATATAATCGATATCGCCAAAATTCAGTTTATTATAAAAACAGCCGTTTATAGTCGGCCCGCCTAAAACTATCTTTATATCCGGCATGTTTTTTTTAAGTTTTTTGCCTAAATCTATAAAAAACTCGGGATCTTTATAGCAGGAAAATCCCAGTAAATCTGGTTTTCCGCATTTATAGATCTCTGTATCCAAGGAAGATTTCAAATCTTTAAGAGTTATTATCGAAATATTTTGCCTTTTCCCCAAATATTTTTCCACATAAGCTTTCAAATATCCTAAAGCAAGAGGAGGATGATCTGTTTCTTGCGCTAATAAATAGATATTATATTTCATTCTAAAAAACCTTGGCGTAAACTATTATATCAATATTTAATTGGGATTGAAAATCGCAATTATTTCTGCTATAATTTTAAAAGCCCTATTGGCTAAGCCAGAGGGGGTTTTATGATTGGAAAAAATCGAAAAATAATTTTCTTTTCCTATTTCATTTTATCATTGTTTTCATTCTCGGCCATAATGGAATCAGAATCTCTTACGATTACCACCTATTATCCGGCTCCTTATGGCGCTTATACCAAACTTTTAACCACAGGAGATACTATATTGTCTAGAGATTCCGGGAAACTTATAGTAGGAGCTTCAAGCTCTACTCAGGTGGAAAAGTTATATCTCAGTGGAGATATGTATATTACAGGGTATATCAAAAATTTATGTACCTGGCGAACTATGGCTGCAAGCGCGACTCCAACCACCGCTGTTAGCTGTAATGCAGGCGAAGTTCTGACTGCTGTCAATTATACTGGTTTTGCGGATATAGGCGCTTGCTCTGGCGCTCAGGGCGGCACCAATTATTGTGTCTATGGCACTAAAAAAGTTGGTTTATCTGGTCAGATGTTATGTTGCAAATTACTGTAATAATATGGAGGTAAAGATTTTAAAATGGAGAACTTAAAATTAAGTCTTAAGAAGTACTTGCTCGAGGATATAAGATATGTATCTTATCTATATACAAAAGACAATTATGTATTTATAGATATAAACAATAAAAATGAGGTTTTGGTCAACATAGAACCTAAATTCAACTCACAAAAAATAGATAAAAAAGAATTCCTTAAACTATTGGATGAAGAAACTAAACGTTCTGAGATATATAAAGCCAATATGGAGTTAAGAGAATATATAATAAAGAGTTCTATGTGCTATAAACCGATAACTGATAACAATGTGGAAGGCCTTACCCCTGAAGAAGAAAAAGAACTGGATAAGCTTATAGCTGAGGTAGAGCAGGAATTGAAGTCTGAAAGCGTTAAAGAAGATAAATTGGAGATAAAAAAAACCTGGGAAGAGAAATATGGCGATAAAAACAAAAGGAAATAAAAGCAAAATAAAGCAGTATAATTTTAGCTGGCGCAAAATAAAAGATAAGGTTCTTTTGACAAATGAATTCGGTCATTATATCATTCTCAAAAACGAGGAGTTCAAATCTTTTATAGATGGCAAATTATCAAATAAATCAAAAACATGGGAAGAATTGCAGGTTAGAGGTTTTTTGAACAATTATATGGATTTTGGCGATTTATGCCAGAGATGGCAGAAAAAAAATTCATTTATTTATGCCGGTCCCGGTTTGCATATATTCGTAGTTACTCTGAGATGCAATCATAAATGCGTTTATTGCCAGAGCGGCGCCGTAGGCAAAGAGAAAAACAATATGGATATGAGCTGGGATATGGCCAAAAAAAGCGTAAATATGGCATTTAGTTCGACAAATAAGAATATAACCATAGAATTTCAGGGCGGAGAACCTTTGTTGAATTGGGATGTAGTAAAAAAAACCATAGAGTATGCGAGAAATAAGGAAAAAAGCGGGGATAAAAAATTGTTTCTTGCCATAGTTACAAATTTTTCTAAGATGGATAAAGAAAAGGCTGATTATCTCTTGAAAAACGAGGTGTCTATATGCACTTCTTTGGACGGGCCTGAAAAATTGCACAATAAAAACAGGATATTCCATGAAGGCAATTCTTACAAGATAACCAAAAAATGGATAAAATATTTCAAGGATAAGCATGATGCTCAAAAAAACGAGAAGTATAGAATATTTAAACCGAGCGCGCTGCTTACTGTGTCAAGAAGCTCTCTGAATTCATTCAAAGAAATAATAGACGAATATGTGGATAGCGGTTTTGAATCTTTGTTCATTAGGGCTTTATCTCCTATAGGCTATGCCAGAGCGGCCTGGAAAACTATAGGTTATAATAGCGCTGAATTCCTTGATTTTTATAGAAAATCTCTTGATTACATTATAAGTCTGAATAAAAAAGGCGTAAAGATAAAGGAAAAGGGGGCTGAACTTCTACTCAGAAAGATATTGAAAGCCGAAGACCCTGGTTTTTTGGATTTAAGATGTCCCTGCGGAGCTACTATAGGCCAGGTGGCTTATAACTATAATGGCGAGTTATATACCTGCGATGAAGGAAGAATGGTTGGCTGGGAAGGAGACAGATTCTTCAAGATAGGCGATATAGAAAAAAGCGAATATAAAGATATAATCAATAGCTCTATAAGCAAAGGTTGCGCCATATCTTCAAATTTGGATAATCAGCCTATGTGCAATAGATGCGCTTATAAGCCGTGGTGCGGAGTATGTCCTGTTATAAATTATGAATTGCAGAAAACGCCATGGGGCAATATGATTTCAAATTATAGATGTGAGTTGTATATGGGTATTTTCGATTATATATTCGAGTTATTAACTAAAGAAAAAGAGTCAGAGATTCTTAAAAGCTGGGTGGAGGAGTGATGGAATTTAAATCTAAAGTATCTTCTAAAGTATATAGTTTAGAAGCTTTGAAATTAGCAAGTTATATACTTGAAAATTGGAATTATTCCCTAAAAGAAAAAGGCCCAATAGTGGAGATATCCGTAAAAGGTAATAATCCCGATATAGGATATAAGGAATTATTAAATGAGGCCTTAAATCAGCAATGCAGAATAGATTTATTCAAGACTAACTCAAAGATCGCTAATTTGATAACTACTAAGGCCTTATTATCGGCTTTGGGGGAAGAATCATGAAAAAAATAGTAATTGGAATAATCATTGCAGCCTTGGTAGGCATCGTAATTTATAATTATCTGCCGCGTAAAACTTTAAATAAAGATATGCTATCCAATAAAACTCAAATAACAAGCTCCACAACGAGCGAAGAAGGGATGTCATTGCCGATTAAAGATAAAGAGGTTGATGAATTATCTTTAGTTGAGAAATCCACTATAACGGTAGAGCAGATAATAAAGGATTATAAATTAAAATGGAACCCATTTGGAATCAAAAATGAACTTATAGACACATATAAAAGCAATGAGATATATAAAATGCTCTTGGATTACAAATTGTGTTCAGCCGTCAAAGAAAAAAAGAGAGATATTTGCAATGATTTGCCTTCTGATAATAATCGTTCTCGTCTTGATTCCCCCAAAGAGGCATGTTTTTATAAATATGACACCTTTATGCTTACAGCCATTTCCTCTGGTAAAACGAAGAAAGATGAAAAAATATGCAAAGATTATATGTCAACGCATAAATTTAAAGATGAGCTCTCAGTCGGCGATTTTTGCAATGCCGTATCGAATGGCTATGAAAATTTTTGCGCCAGCGTAAAGAAAATCATATCCGATAATTATAAGATAAACAAATTATGCAAAGGTTTGCCTGAAAGAAAAGAGGATATAAGAGACATTGACATTAAAAATTTATATATTCTTCAGAGTTCTTTGAAAAATGGAAATATAAAGACCTGTCCAAAAGAATATAAATCTATTTGTTCGCAGTTTATATACAATGACGATTCCTGCGAGGTTTTGAAAGGAGAGCTTGTAAATAAATATAGAAATTACCTTTTGGATGCTCTCAAAAAGCAAAATAGTTTATGAGTTTGGAGGAGATATGAAAAAGGGGAAAAATAAAATAAAGAAAGATATAACAAAGTTTTTATCCAGTGAAGAAGGGAAAATATTAGATAGCGATATAATAAAAGCTGGTATAACTCTTGGCATTCTTGGCACGACTATAATGGAAGATTTAAATCTTCATGCTCAATTAGTTCATACAAATTACACTACAAACACTTCTCATTACAGCCATGCTTCGCATGGCTCGCATAGCTCACATGGCTCACACGGCTCACACGGCTCTCATAGCTCACACGGCTCACACGGCTCACATGGCTCACATGGCTCACATGGCTCGCATGCCTCACATGGCTCACACGGCTCTCATGGCTCGCATTCAAGAGGTGGCTGGTGCTGATAATTGATGCATAAGATATCTTCATATAATTTCAAAAAATTAAACGAAAATTATTTGATTTCAAATGAGTATGGTTTTTATGAGATATTAAATAAAAAAGAATTTGATAGTTTTAAAAAAGCTTTTTTCCCCAAAAAAATAATAGATAAACAATTTTCTAATAATAAACTTGATTTGGAACTAATTCATAGCATTTACTTTAAAAAATATAATTTTGACTGGAAAGGCCCTCATACGCATATAATTTCTATAACAGGCAAATGCAATCAGAGTTGTCTTTATTGCAGCGCTTCTTCAAGCGATAGATCTAAAGATATGAGTTTTAAAACCGCAAAGAGAATTATAGATTTTATATTTTCTATAGAAAATAATGAATTTTTCATAGAATTTACAGGCGGAGAGCCTACCTCTAATTTAGATATATTAACTAAAATTTTCAATTACGCCAAAGAAAAATCTAAAAAAACAGCTAAAAGCGCTTATTTCTCTGTGGTGACCAATCTTTCCTATAGAAATGAGAAAATTATAGATTTTTTCATCAAAAATAATATAACAGTATGTTCTTCTCTCGATGGGCCTAAAGAGATACATGACAAAAACAGAATCAAAAATGCTAAAGGCTCTTCTTATGAAGATGTGATATACAATATAAAGCTTTTGAAAAAAGCTTATCATAAGGGACTTATAGAAAAACCTAATCTTATATCCACCATAACTTCTTTATCTTTAAATAATGAGAAGAAAATAATAGACGAATATGTTAAAAATGGAATATATAGAATACAGCTTGGCATGGCTGAGCCCATAGGAAGAGCCCTTATAAATAAAGAGCTATTAATTGATGATAAGGAATATCTGAAATTTTATAGAAACTCCATAGATTATATCTTATTTCTAAATATACGCAAAAAAATTCCAGTTTATGAAAAGGGCTTAAAGCTTTTACTCTATGATATTTTAAATTTCCATTCAGCCAGCAAAAGAAGCGTAGATATTTACAATAGATTGGCTTATGATTATGATGGAAATATCTATCCTTCCGATGAATTGAGACTGATAGGCGAGAATGGAGATAAAACCTTTTCTTTAGGCAATGTATTCGATGATGACTTTAAAGATTTGCTATCTAAAGACATTGCTAAACTTGTTATGCTTTATCAATTGAATAAATATCTATTGCCATATTGTTTTCACTGCCCTTATAATAACTGGTGCAGGGTTCCTTTATATTACAATTACGCAAGTCAGAAATCTTTATGGGGAAATATGTTATTAAATCAAAGGTGTAGTATTTTTAGAGGCATTTTCGATATGATCTTCGAGTTGCTTGAAAATAAGAAATACAAAAATGTCCTGACAAATTCTCTCGATGATTTTTTCTAATTTAGAGTTCTTAATATAAAATTAAAATTGCTTAATGATTTTTATATAAAAGCTTTAAATCTTTTATAAATTCCGGATATGATTTTTTTAAATTGCGGCTATTAGTTATCTCTATGGGCTTATCTGTAAATAAACCTGCTATAAATAAAGTCATTAAAATTCTATGGTCATTAAAGCCATTATGTTTAAAGCCGCCATTTAACTTATTTGGTCCTTTAATTTTAAGGATATTATCTTTAAATCGATATTTTATTTTTAATCTGTTCAAGATATCCAATGTCGCTTTTATCCTGTCTGATTCTTTATTCTTTAATTCTTTTATCAATTCTATCTCCGTTGTCCCTTCAGCTTTAGTGGCTATCAGGGCTAAAATAGGCAATTCATCTATCATTTTATATAAAATATTTTTATTTATTTTAATCGCTTTCAACTTTGGGCTATATTTGGCTGAGATATTTCCAATGTCATCCATTTTATTTTTAGTATATAGCCAATTTATCTTGGCATTCATTTTCTTTAAAATCCGAAGTATCCCTATCCTTCCTTTGTTTAAAGTCGTATTTTTTATTTCTATTTTAGACCCTTTATTTAATATAGCCGCCGCTATGAAATAAATAGCGCTTGAGAGATCGCCGGGCACTTTTATTTTTTTAGATTTCAATATAGATGATTTCAATGTCAATTTATTCTTGGATTTTTCAAGATTTGCCCCTAAATATTTCAATATATTCTCGCTATGAGTTCTTGTTTCGTTTTTTTCTTTTATGGTTATCCTTTTGCCGCTTTTGATTGCCGCTATAAGCAAGGCGGATTTCACTTGAGCGCTTTTTGTTTCGCATATAGCGTCTTTAATTTTTGAAGGCAATATTTTTATTGGTGGATATTCTTTTTTTAATTTTATTTTTATATTCATTTTAGATAAAGCTTTTTTTAGATTAACCATTTTCCTTTTAGTTAAGCTTTTTTTTGATTTTAATAAAATTTCTTTATTTGAAATAGCGGCTATTAAACCGCTTAGAAGCCTTATAGTGGTGCCGGATTCTCCGCAATCTATGGCCATTTTTCTGTTTATTCTTAATTCTGGATTTCCATATACTATGCAATGGTTTCCTTTATCTATTATTTTATACCCTATTTTTTTTAATGCTTTTTTGGTGCGAATAACATCTTCGCAATTAGAGAGATTTTCTATAACTGCTTTGCCTCTGGCGATAGATAAAAATATCAAAGCCCTGTGAGATATGGATTTATCTGGCGGCGGGGCATAGTTTATTTTAAATGGCCGATTTATTTTTTTTGTTTTCATTTATTATAAAATTTATTGCTTTTATATATGATCTGTATCCATAGCCTTTAATCTGTTTCAAACAAACTTCTTTTATCACGGATTTTCTCCTGAATTTCTCTCTTTTGGATATATCGGTTAGATGAACTTCTATGGCTTTTATATATGTGGATTCTATGGCGTCTCTTATGGCATAGCTGTAATGGCTATAAGCTCCTGGATTGATTATAAGATAATCAGCCCATAATCTGTATTTATGTATGGCATCTATTATCTTGCCTTCGCTATTTGACTGGAAAAATCTAAAGCGCATATTATTTTTGGCAAATCTTTTCTTTATTTCTCTATTTATTTCTTTTAGCGTTTTAGAGCCGTAAATATTTCTGTTTCTAAAACCGAGCAGATTTAAATTGGGTCCGTTTATAATCAATATGTTAATTTTTTTTATATTCATTTTTAAGCCTCATAAGAGATTTATATAATATTTTTTTCTCGATATTTTTGACTGAGATTATTCTATTGTTTTTAAATACCAGAAACTTATTTTTATAATTTCTGTTTTTTTTATCTATTTCTATGGCGTAGATGAATTTGTTGAAATCTATCTTGTCGAGTTTTATATTGGGTTTATGCTTCATTGCTATCTCGTAAAATTCTTCGCTTATTTGTCTTTTAGCGAAGAGTTCTTCGCTTAAAATAAGTATGTATATAATTCCCCAAAATACGGCGTCGCCATGAGAAATATCTTCTTTCAATATGAATTCAAAGGCATGAGCCGGCGTATGACCTAAATTTAGTTTTTCCCTTATGGATAATGAGTCAAAAGGATCTATTTTTATATGGTTTAATTTTATTTCGAGCGCTTTTTTTACTGTTTGTTTTAAAATTTTTTTCTCGTTTTTCATTAATTTTTCAAATAAAAGATCAATGTTTTTCGGGAATTTATCTCTATCTAAAATTATATATTTAAACAACTCGCCCAGCCCTTGTTTTATGGTTATAGGGTTGTTAAATGAGATATCGCAAATTATCTCTTGTGGATTGTTGAATGTCCCTATTATGTTTTTTATGTCTTTTACATTTATCGCGTTTTTACCGCCGAGAGCGGCGTCTATTTGAGACAAAAAAGTAGTTGGGATGAAAATGGCTTTAATCCCGCGCATATAGGTGGCTGCTATAAATCCGGATAGATCGGTGATATTGCCGCCTCCAAGAGCTATTATAGCTGAATTTCTATTAAATCTATATTTTACCAGAAAATTGATTGCCTTAAGGTAAGAGTTTAAATCCTTATTGTTTTTATGGAGAACAAAGGTTTTTATCCTGTTAGAGGTTATTTTTTTAAGATATTCGATTTTATCCGCAAAATTTTTTTGGCAGAAATTATCTGTAATAAGAAGGGCTTTATCGAATTTGGTATTTATTTTTTTTGTTTCATATAGCGAATTTAAAATTCTTATTTCTGTTTTCTGTTCCTTTTTAATCGTTAATTGCATAATTTTTTAGTATTTTAATCAATTCGTTCACTATATCTTTTTTGTTTTTATCCTTTGTTTTAAAGATAATATTAGCATTTTTATAATTTGATATCCTGCGCAAATAAAGTTTTTTCGCTTTTTTTATTACTTCTTTTTCGCTTTTAGAGTATAAAATGGGTCTATTAAAATAGTTTTTCAGAATTCTTTCTTTTAAAAGCTTAAAGGGAGCGTCTAAAAAAATACATATCCCTGTTTTTGTTAAAAAATAGCCGTTGTTTTTAGAAAGCGTTATCCCGCCGCCTAAAGAGATGACTGAATTTTTTAGATTTTTTAATCTTTTTAATATTTCTTTTTCTCTATTTCTGAAATATCTCAATCCTTTTTTATTTATTATTTCATTTATTTTATTTTTTTCCGTTTTTTCTATCTTTTCATCGGTATCTATAAAATTTTTCTTAAGTTTTTTGGCTAAAATCCTTCCTATAGTCGTTTTGCCGCAGGTTGGGAAACCTATCAGATATATGTTTTTTTTTATCTTATTCATTTTAGCTTGAAAAAAGATTTATTTTTCTTATTCCATTTGAAAACTCTTTCTTTTATTTCTTTTAAAGAATCTCCGCCGAATTTTTGTATTATCGAATTAGATAGAATGTAGGATAAGACATATTCAGAATATATGGAAGCCGCGAATACAGCGGTTAGATCCGAGGTGTATGAATATGAGATGGCTTTATCTTTTGTCTTATAATCAAAAGAGTCCAATCCTTTTTTAATTCCGGGCACTGGTTTTACCGCGCATCTTATAATTAAATTCTCGCCATTAGTCATCCCGCCTTCTATGCCGCCAGCGGTATTGGTTTTCCTTAAAATCCGATTATTGTAAATTTCGAATTCATCTCCGCCTTTTAACGCTTTTGCAAATAAAAAGCCATCTCCTATTTCAACGCCTTTTATCGCGTTTATTGAACCAAGCTCGGAATAGATTAAATGAGTTAGCTTGTTTTCTTGTTGGTTGAAACTGCCAAGCCCTATGGGAAGATTGTCAGCTTTTACTTCAAATACTCCGCCAAGGGATCTATCTTCGTTTTTTTCTATTATATCTTCTGCTTCTTTTTCGTTTCTTATTTTATGCCCATCTAAAATAATGACCTGGCTTTTTATCTTTATTCCAAGTGCGGATATGAATTTAAGGCAAAAAGAATATAAAGCCGTTCTTGCCACGGTTTCTCTGGCGCTTGCTCTTTCTCTTACATCTTCTATGGAATTAAGGCCATATTTCAACATCCCGGATAGTTCCGCATGACCAGGCCTTATGATAAAATCTTTATTATATTTTTTTTGTTTATTGTAAATTAAAATGCCGACTGGCGAGCCTGTCGTAATTTCCTCTGAATTAAGGCCGGATATTATTTCGAAATTATCATCTTCTTTTTTTTGCCTTTGGCTTCTTCCTATGCAGTTTCTCCTTCTTGCAAGTTGTTCTCTTATGTATTTTTTTGTTATTTCTATGCCGGCTGGCAGCCCGTCCATTATTCCGATTAATTTTTGAGAGTGGGAATTGCCCGCTGTAAGTATTTTTATCATTTTATTCTCCCTAAAAATTCTTTTTTTAAGATATTCTCGGTTTTTTCGTCTATTCTTTTTTTTGTCCATATCTCAAAATTCTTTAAAGCCTGATAGAAAAGAATCTCTTTGCCGTCGAATATGTTTTTAGCTTTAAACTTTTTTGCATATCTTAAAAAAGGGGTTAGGGAAGCCGAATAATTAAGGTCTATAAAAAGCGCTTTTGAATTGAATTGAAAATTTATAAATTTTTTATTTGCGCCTGAGCTGCAATTTATATATATGTCGCATTTTTCAATTTCTTTATAATCCGAGGGAATAATTTTTTTATTTTTGATTTTCAAATCTTTTATCAATTTTTTAGCTTTATTTTTATTTCTCGATATCAAAAATATTCGTTTAAATCCTTTATTTTTAAGAGCGTATAAAATAGCTCTTGCCACTCCGCCTGTGCCAAATATCATTATATCTTTGTTTTTAGCGATAATTCCATTTACCCTTAAAAATCTTTCGAAACCATAAATATCGGTGTTAAAAGAATAAAATTTATTTCCTTCTATTTTTAAGGTATTCGCCGATTTTATTTTTCTCGCTTCTCTCGATTTTATAAAAGGGAAATCGCATATCAAAGTTTTATAAGGAGCGGTTATATTCAAGCCGTCTAATGAATTTGTAAAATTGAATAGTTTTTTTAGAAAGGAAGTTAATTTTCTTTTGTCAAACCTTAAAATTTTATATTCAACTTTTAGATTGAATTTCTCAAAGATGATTTTATAGATTAAGGGCGAGAGAGTTCTCTTTAAGGGAAATCCTATAATAGCTAATTTTATTTCAGACATGCTTTTATTTTTTTTATTCTTTTCAATATTTCTTTCAATTCGCTTAAAGAAATAATATGTCTGCCGTCGCTTATTGATTTTTGCGGATCTATATGCGTTTCCACCATTATGCCGTCAAAGCCCATAGCCGCGGCGGCCATAGCCATATGGCTTACAAATTTTTTATTTTGAGAAGAATGGCTTATATCTATTATGACAGGAAGTTTTACGGCGTATTTTGCTTTTAAAGCCATATTGAAGTTTAGCGCGCTATTATCTCCAAATAGAGGATAGTCGCCTCTTTCGCAGAGTATTATATTGGATTTACCGGATTTGGATAGATATTCGCAGGATAAAAGCCATTCCTTTAAGCTGGCTCCAGGAGCTCTTTTAAGCAGAATTTCGTTTTTAACATTGGCGGCTTCTTTCAAAAGCTCATAATTTCTCATGTTTCTCGCGCCTATTTGTATTATATCAGAAACTTCGGATATCTCTTCTATTTGAATAGGTGATAAGGCCTCGGAAACGAGAGTTAAATTTAAATTTTTTTTGACATTAACAAGAAAATTTTTAGCTTTGAGTCCTATTCCCTGAAAACTATATGGCGATTTGCGCGGCTTGAATATGGGCGCTCTTATATATTTGATTTTAAGCGCTTTAAGCTCTTTGGCTATTTTTTTGTATGTTTCTTCATTTTCTATGGCGCAGGGCCCGGCTATAACCATAAATTCTTTCTTATTTTCTATAGACATGGTTTTTGGGCACAATTCATCCAATTCAGGTTCTATATTTTCTATTATATCCAGAGCTTCTATCTCGCCAATTAGAGAGGATAAGATTTCCTTTTGAGGAGCGTTTATTTTTATGAAATTATCGAGCTGAAATATCTTAAAATCGCTCAATTTATTTTTCAAAAATTGTTTTATTATTTTACTGGCGTTTTTATCATTTCGCTTTATTTTTAATAACATTTTTTACCTGCCATTTAACCGATTGCCTGAAGATCTCTTTGTATATGGGCGTCAAATATTCAGCTTTCTCTTCTTTTGAAATTTTATCTAAAATTTCTTTTTCTCTTTTTTTATCTTTTACGTTTTTCTTGAAATTAACAGCGCGTGAAACCAGCTCGAATCTTTTCTGTAAAAGCGAGATTATCTTTTTATCTTTTAGATCTATCAAATGCCTTATTTTTCTCAATTTTTCGCTTGTTATTCCCGCCTTTTTCTCCATAAATAACTCCCGGTAAAATATTATATAATTTTTAGTAATATCATTATATGAGAATCCAGATAGGAATAGGCAACAGAGAAGAGCTGCTTTACTATTTAGACAATGGCGCCGATGAATTCTATGGCGGGATAGAGAGAATCCCGGGACATTTATACGGCGGAGAAAATATATCCTCTGAGATCGAATTTTTGAAACTCTGCGAGCTTGCTCATCTTAAAAATAAAAAATTTTTTTTCGTGGCCAATGAAGTTAGATCCGACGCTTTTTATGATACCATAAAAACTATAAAGTATTTGGTGAAAAACGGAATTGATGGCGTTATAATAAGGGATCTGGCGCTTTTAGACAGATTGAAAGAAGAGGGAGTCAAGACATATTATATATTGAGCAGTCTTGCTCTCTGTTTCAACATAGATTGCCTTGGCTTTTATTCCAAATACGGAATAAAGAGAATAGCCCTGCCGGAACAGATAACTGTAGAGGAAGCGAGTGACCTTGTTAAGAATAAGTTTGGCATAGAGACAGAGATGTTTATGACAGCCCGGGAGTATTGCGTGGTCTTGAATGGTTTTTGTTATTTAAAACAGTTTAATGGCGATTGCATATGCCGCGCTGGTTTCGATTTCGGCAATTCTAAATTTGCTATGCCGAGACCATCCGTTAAAGAGCATTTCGAGAATTTGTATAAATTATATAAAATGGGCGTAGATATTTTGAAAATCGGCAGGCACACAGATAGTAGATATATAAGATTTGAGTTCAAAGAACTGCTGGCTTTAAAGGCATTGTTGGAATCCTCGATAAGCCTTGAAAATTTTATTAATAATGCCATAAAAACGCACAGGAAATTCGGAGAGATATTATTGAGATGGGAAAGAAAAAAATAGAGAAAGGAATTATCGCAGATTTATCGGATTTAAACGCCGTTAAAAATATGAGCAGTTTATATAATCTGGCGTATATAGGCAGCGAATTTTGTCAGAATATATTGCCTGAACTTTCTCAGATAGAAAATCTCTACTTATATGGTTTTAAGAAAGTGGTTTTGCTCACTTCTTTTATGTCCACCTCGGCTCTTGATAAAAATAAAAGGAAAATATCTGAAATTATCCATAATTTTCCCGATATAGAGATAATAATAAACGACCTTGGCCTTTTATCCTATTTGAATAAAACGAATAAAAAAATAGTAAAAGGAATCGGCAGGCCTTTGTCTATTGAATTTATCAGAATGGATTTAGACGAGCTTTCAAAATTTATGAATAAATACAATATTTCCATACTTGAAACCGATGAGTTGGATATGTTGAAGAATATCCCGTCCAAAAGAGATTTTTTAATTTCCTTTCACTCTCCGCTTAAATTCGTCGCTTTGAATAGGTATTGCTCTTATACGAGAAAATTATCTCAGCACTGCGATTTTCAATGCTTTAAAGAAGTAAAAAAAATCAAAATTCCCAAGAGCAGCGAATATCTTTTTTGTTTACAAAACGCTTATCTTACGGAAAAAAAATCCATTTCGGATGGCCCTTTCGATAGATTGGTGAAAAATAGTTTTTATAAAAAATATGTCTTATAAAAATAAATATTCTTTAAAAAAGAATGTGAAAAACACAAAATTTTCCGCTTTGGGCTATTTTAATTTCCGTGAAAATGAATTTGTATTTGAATATAAAGATAAAGGAAAGAAAAAATTTTATATTGAAAAAAATCACAATTCTTATTTTTCTGATTTTTCCTGCGAAAAGCTATATGGAGATTTTTTTAGAATTATGATAAGAAAAGCGATGGAATTGAGATTAAAAGAAAAGGGGGATAAAATATTATTTGATTTTAAATTAAATAATGGCTCTATATCCTATGACAATTTCAGAAAGGGAAGCATTAAAGGAATTGATCAGTTAAAGGTAAAGTTCGAGAATGAAGAAAACTATAATTTTCATTTTACTGATTTCAAAGATGCCATATTCAATCGTTTTATAAGAGATTTAGAATTAAAAACCAATATAAAAAGCGAAAAGCTAAGTGATGGGCTTTTCATAAAATATATTTATTTTAAAAAATTGGAAGAGGAACTTATAGAGAAATCCGCAGACAGGTTGTTTTTGAGGAAATTTTATAGTTTGCATCTAAAATTTTTACACAAAGAAAGCGGAGAGGTTGAAACTGAGAAATTTAAAAGTGTCAAAGAATATATTTTGAAATTGAAAAGATTGAATTTGGAATTGGCGATACTTAATTATTTCTACACCAGAATATTGAATAATGCCATAGAGATTTATATGAAAGAAAACAAGATAGAATCGAAAGGCGAGTTAAAATTTTCTGACGATGAGATTTTAAAAAAACTTTTTTTGCTTAAAAACAATGTAAAAAAATATATAGAGCCGATAATGGAAAAATATAGAATTAAAATAATGAATAAATCCAAAATAAAAGATAGATTGCTTATAGATAAAATTTGTAAAATTTCACTAAAAGACCAGAACTCTTTTATAAAAAAAGACCGCAGTCTTTCTCTAAATAAAGACAGCGAAGGAAAAACAAAAATAAAAGCTGAGTTTCCATTAAAAGGAATGGTTTTGTCGCCTGGCAATGCAGAGGGATATATAAGGATAATAAGCCAAGAAAGAGACATAGCGAAAGTAAAAAAAAACGAGATAGTGGTTTCAGATTATTTCGACTCTAAATTATCAGCGGCTATATTGAAAGCCAAAGCTGTTATTATGTCTCGCGGCGGTTTTCTTTCCCACGCCGCTATTCTGGCTCGGGAACTTAAAAAACCCTGTATAGGCGCTTTGCCCGGCTGTATGAATATATTAGAGGATGGTCAGAAGATAAAAATTTTGAAAGGTTCCATATATAAATTATGAGAAGAATAGATGTCAAAATAACTTTTAATTGCAATAACCATTGCGATTTCTGCGCTCAGGGCGATAAGAGAAGCAGAATCAAAATGAAATCTTTTAACGAGATATCCAGAATCTTAAAAAAAGCGAGAATGGATAATATAGAAGGCGTGGTTTTTACAGGCGGCGAACCGACTTTGCATCCAGATATAATTAAAATTGTCTCTAAAGCCAAAACCCTTGGTTTTAAATATATACAACTTCAGACAAATGGCAGGAGTTTCGCTTATATGGATTTTTGTCTGGCTTTAAAAAAAGCCGGGGCAAATGAAATGAGTCCCTCTTTGCATGGTTCCAAGTCGGAGATACATGAGAGATTGACGCATAGTCCTGGAAGTTTCAAAGAGGTGGTCAAAGGGATTATAAACTGCAAAAAAATAGGGATGTATGTCCTTACTAATTCAGTAATAACTTCTTTGAACTATAAAGATTTGCCAGAGCTTGCAAGATTACTGGTCTATTTGAATGTGGACCAATATCAATTAGCTTTCGTTCACATAATAGGAACCGCGTGGGAGAACAAGGATTGGATAGTGCCTAAAAAAAGCGATATTATGCCATATGTGAAAAAAGCTATGGATATAGGCATAAAAAATGGGAAATTGTGTTTTACTGAAGCCATACCTTATTGTTTTATGAAAGGATATGAGCAATGCGTGGCTGAATCTATAATACCCGAAGGCCCTGTGGCGGACGCCGATGTCTTTGTGGAAAATTATGCCGAATACAGAAAAAATGAGGGCAAGATAAAACACGAGAAATGCAAGAAATGTTTTTACTATGAGAAATGCGAGGGGCCCTGGCGCGAATACCCGGATATGTATGGTTGGAGCGAATTTAAGCCGGTAAAAAATCGGGAAGGTAAGCCTGAATGAAATGGAAATATAATTTTTATTTTGAGAAGATAGGGGAAAAGTATTTTATCTCCAATGATAGCGGAGAATGGCTTCTCTTGAATGAAATGGAATTTAAGAAGATAAGCCAAAATAAAATTTCGTATAGCAGGATAGAAGAGTTGAAAGATAAAAATTTTATGGTTAATGAAATGGATTTTTATAGATATTCCAAAAAGATAAGCTCTTTAAGAAAATATATCTATAATTCGCCAAGCCTTCATATAATAGTATTGACTCTTAGATGTAATCATTTTTGCAGATATTGCAGAGCTGTAGGATATAGACAGGATAAAGATTCGGATATGTCTGTAGCCACTTTGAAAAAAAGCGTGGATTTTATATTTAAAACTCCAAATAAAAATATAACTATAGAATTTCAGGGCGGCGAGAGTTTGCTGAATCTTGAGGTTTTGAAAAAGGGAATAGAATATATAAAGAAACTTGAGAAAAAGCGCGATAAAGATATAGAAATTTCAGTCGTCACCAACCTGAGCATAATGAACGATGAAATATTGAATTTCTTATTTAAAAATGAAGTTTCTATATGCACTTCTTTAGATGGCCCAGAATTTATACATAACAATAACAGGTTATTTCATCCTTTGTCTTCTCATAAAATTGCCGTTTACTGGCTAAAAAAAATAATGGACAAGGTAAAAAGCGGTTATGACGGGGGAAAAGATTTCCTCCCTTCCGCCTTGATGACTACCACCAGATTATCTCTATCCTATTATAAAGAGATAGTGAATGAATACAGAAGATTGAAGCTCGGCGGTATTTTTTTGAGGCCGCTTTCTCCGATAGGCCATGCCAAAGAAGTATGGAATGAAATAGGATATGGCCCAAAAGAATTTCTCGAATTCTATGAGAATGCCTTAAATTACATAATAGAACTTAATCTAAAAGGCGAAATTTTTATCGAAAGAAATGCCGCTATTAAATTGAAGAAAATCCTGTTTTCAAAAGATCCAAATTATTTGGATTTAAGAAGCCCCTGTGGGGCGGTTATGGGCCAGCTGGCTTATAATTATGACGGTTCTATATATACCTGCGACGAGGGGAGAATGGTAGGCGCTGAAGGCGATAATCTATTTAAGGTAGGAGATGTATATAAGTCGAGTTATAAAGACATTATAAATTCGCCGGCCAGCAGATTATGCGCTATGTGTTCCAATTTGGAAAATCAATTTCAGTGTTTTAAATGCGCTTTTAAACCTTATTGCGGAGTTTGCCCTGTCCATAATTATGAAACTGCTTCTACTCCATGGGGCGATGCGGGTTTTGGCGGTTGGTGTGATATAGAAAAAGGAATATTTAAGATATTGATAAGAAAACTTCAAAATAGAAAGTATAGAAAGATATTCGAAAGGTGGTTTGATGCCTGATATTTGTTTTTGGAATAAATGCAATAATAGATGTGTTATGTGCACCAATCCGAGAGAATTTTCTCTTTCCACTCCTTTGAAAAATTATGATTTAAAAACACAGATACTGAAATTTAAATCTTATCTTTCTGGAAATAAGGTCTATGAATCTAATAAAGAAAGGCGGGATTATATAAATATCACAGGCGGCGAGCCTACTCTTCATCCCAATTTTTTTGAGCTTTTATACTATATAAGAAAAAATTCTTTGAATATACCGATAACTTTACTCACCAATGGCAGGAAGTTTTCTAATAAGAAATTTTTAAACAAATTTATTTCCATAGCTCGCCAGCCTTTTAAGATAGCGATAGCTTTGCATTCTTCAAAGAAGGAATTATTCGAGAAAATAACAGGCATTAAAGGCAGTTTTAATCAAACCGTAAAAGCTCTTGATAATCTTAAAGGAAGTTTTAAAGGAGAGATAGAGATAAGAATAGTTTTACATAAATTGAACATATATAATTTGAGAGAAATTTTGGATTTCATAGCTGAAAGATGGGGTTATGGCATAAAGATTGTTATAATACATTATGAGATAGAGGGAATGTCTGAGATAAATATAAAAAATCTTGATTTAAGCTTAAGCGAATCAGCGAAAGAAATTTTAAAATCTTTAAAATCGCTTAAAAAATTTCATTTCAATTTATACCATTATCCGCTTTGCGTTCTTGATAAAAAACTAAGGCCTTATGCCATGATAACTCTGCCGAAGGAAGATAGAGTATATACAAAAATATGCGGGGATTGTAAAATGAAAGCGAAATGCCTTGGTCTTATGCGCGAATATTATAAAATTTATGGAGACGGCGAAATCAGGGGAATAGATGAATAGTTTGCAGATTATAAATTTTTTCGCTTTAGTTTTTTTTATCTGGTTGGGATTTGTAATCTCAGTTCAGGATTTTTCCACAAATAAAATTTCAAATAAGAATATCTTGCTTGGGCTTAAATTCATTCTGGCTGTTTTTTTAGCTCATCTCTTAAATACCTATCTGGGGCAGAAAAATCTGTCAGAGGTTTATCTTTTAGGCAGTTTTTATAGATATCTTTTTATAAACATTTTCTTCGTTTTCGTCTCGGCAATAGTGCTGTGGTATGGCGAGGTATGGCCGGCTGGAGACGCAAAATTCTTTATGGTAAGCGTTATTCTTATACCTTTTATCAGAAATGACGCCGCCGGCTTTCCAAATTATCTCTGGATTTCAATACTGATAAATACCTTTGTTTTATCTTCTATATATTCCGTTATTAGATTTATATATCAGACTTATACGATGAAAAAAGAAGACAATAGAAATGCCTTCAAAGAATTATTCGAACTTAAAAATAAGGTAAATAATTTTTTTTCTTCCGATAAAAAAACGGCCAATCTATTGAAAATAATGTATACCTTTTTAGGTTTGCTTATAATATTTTTGATAAAGCAGACCATAAATATGTATATGATGACATATATAGGCAAAAATGTGGAGAAACCTTATTTCATTTATTTTATACTTTTTTTCGTCTGGAATAAGGTATTCAATATTTTCCAATCCAAAAAATGGCAGATAGCGATGTTCGCTTTATATATAGCTTATTTTTTTCTCGGTTATTTCTATTTCAGAGAGGAATTGTTCTCCAATCTTAATAGAGCGTTTTCCAATGTAATAAAGTTCAGCATAATACTAACTCTGGGCAGATTCATATTTGAGTATCTGCTTGAAAAAAGAAATTGCTACTGGGTTAGCGTAAAAGATTTAAAAGAAGGGATGATCCCATCGAGCAGAGCTTTGATGGAGTTTCAGCAGAACAAAGAATTAAATGAATATTTCGAAGACTATTATAAAGACGGGCTTTCCTTGGAGCAGGTCGAAGCCATTAAGAAATGGGTTAATAAAACTCCAGGTTTTAATCCGCAATTTGAAATGGTAAAAGGATATCCCTTCGCGGCTTGGATATTTTTAGGCTGCTTGATAGAGGTTCTATTCAATAAAAGCGTTTTAGTTTTGCTTAAAAAAATATGAATAAGTTGAAGAAAAAAATAGTTATTTTCCTTGGCTATCAGTGCAATAATAATTGCGTATTCTGTATGAACGCCGATAAGAGGAACTTAAAGCCAAAAAGCAAAGAAATAGTTTTTCATGAGATTTATAGAGCGTCTAAAGAGAAGATTGATATACTGGAACTCATAGGCGGAGAAACGACTATAAGAAGCGATTTTCTGGAAATTATTTCTTTCGCTAAGAAATTGGGAATAAAGGAAGTGATAATAGCCACAAATGGCAGGATGTTTTCAGATAAAAGATTTGCCGAAAATACCATAAAAGCTGGCTTAGACAGCGTAATATTTTCAATACACGGCCATAACGCCAAAATACATGATTTATTGACTCAAGCGCAGGGCTCTTTCGATGAGATGCGGAGAGGCTTGAAAAATTTTATAGATTTAGGTTTTAAGTCAATAAATGGAAATACCACAGTGGTTAAGCAGAATATGAAATATATCCCTGATATAGCCAGATTCCATGTTAAAAACATGATAAAAAATGTCGAATATATTTTTGTTGATCCAAATTACGGCGGCGCTTTCAATAGATTCGAAGAATGCGTCCCAAAAATTTCAGAGGCCGCTGTCTATATGAAAAAAGCGATAGATATAGGCAAAAAAGCTGGATATGAGCAGTGGAAGGTTAGATATGTGCCATTATGCTATTTTACAGATTATTTAGATCATATAAGCGAGATAAATGAAAGAAAGCTTTTTTTTGTCAAACATTGGGCTCCTGATTTCAAAAATGAGGATGTCCTTAATTCAAGAGTTGTGGCAGGGAGACAGAAAACTGATAGGTGCGCCGGCTGCAAACTTTATAAACTATGCGAAGGGATATGGGTAGAGTATCTTAAAAGGTATGGAGACAGCGAATTGAAAGCTGTCAGATAAAAATGGAAATAAAAAATCTGGCGATTTATTTAAGCAGAAATTGCAATTTATCTTGTTCTTATTGCCATTATCATTCAACAGATAAATCAAAGACTATAGAGTCGAGCAAATTGCTAAGAAAGATAAAATTATTCCTGAAATTGAAAAATAAAGACAAGAAAATAACTTTTCTCGGCGGCGAGCCTTTAATGCATGAAGAATTATTGGAAAAAGCAGTTAAGTTTATAAGGAATAGGGATTTATTTATCCCCATAACTGTTTTTACCAATGGAACTTTGCTTAACAAAAATAATATCGATTTTTTTAAAACTTACTTTGTGAAGTTGATTTTAAGCGTTGACGGAGATCTTAAGGATAATGACGCTTTTAGAAAGTTTAGAAAATCCGGAAATTCAGTTTTTAAATGTATCTATAAAAAAATGGTTTATATAAAAGAATTGAATAATCAAAATATTTCCGTAAATATGGTGGTCTCTCCTGAAAACGCGGTCAATTTAAGTAAAAATATCGCTTTCATTTACGAACTTGGTTTTAGAAGCATAGGCTGGAATATAGATCTATCGCGAAATTGGAATAGAAAACATATAGATGAGCTTAAAAAGCAGATTATTAATTTGGAGTTGAGTTATCTTAAATTAATCAAAGAAAAAAAAGAATTATATGAATTTTCTAATGTATATGAGCTTATAGACGATGTGGCCTATGGCAGAAAAAGCGAATGTGAAAACCTTGCGCTTTTCCCTGATGGCAGATTTTATCTATGCGATAAAGTAATAGGCGTAAATGAGAATAAAAAATTCGAGATAGATTCTCCCTATGGAATAAATTATAAAAAGCGAGATTCTTTTTTCGAAAAGATGAGAAAGAAGAATATGGATTCCAAGGGGCTTATGTGCCCTATAGGGATATACCTTTTTTATAGTTATGTGAAAAATATAAAAGGAAATAAATTAAAACGAGAATTTAAAAGAAGCATGGATTTTCTAAATATGATAGAGGATATGAAAAAAGCTATGATAAGAAAATTTTTGAGATACTCAAGCTTTAAAAAATTGCATAATATTAGATGAAATTCTATGAAACAGAACACAAATTGTTATGAGATACTTTTAAATTATAACTGCAATGCCAAATGCCTATATTGCTCGCAGGGCTCTTTTGATAAATCTTTGAATGCCTCTTTTGATATGGTAGCCAGAGAGATATATCTGGCTAAAAGAAAAAACTTTGCCAGACTTGGTTTTAGCGGTGGCGAGCCTACCGTAAGCCCTTATCTTGTAAAGGCGGTAAAATTGGCCAAAAATATAGGTTTTAATTTCATAAGAATACAGACTAATGGAATAAGACTTAGCGATTACAATTTTTGTCAGGAGTTAGCCGAGGCCGGGCTTACATTCTGTAAATTTTCATTTATGTCAGATAAGCCCGAGATACATGATAAATTGGTTGGAGTTCCAGGCGCTTTCAGAAATGCTATGGAAGGGGTTAAGAATTTGAAGAAGCTAAAGATAAGGCTTGGAAACAATATAGTTGTAAACAAATACAACTATAAAAATCTAAAAAAGATAATAGAATTTTTATTAGATAAAGGAATCTCAAATTTTGTGGTTATTTATCCTATATATACAGGTTCTATGTCCAAAAATTATAAAGATTTAGGAATTTCACTCTTGGAAGTATCAGAATATTTTTTAAAAGCCATAGAATTTATGGCCAGTCATGATATGTCAAATGAAATTTTGTTTTTGAATGTGCCGCCTTGTTTTTTGCCTGGTTATGAGAATAACGCTATAGGTATGGAGCATTTCAATACAGTGGTCTCGGACCCTAAAGGCAATGTCTCAGATTTAGATAAAACGGCAAATTCTAATAAAATAAAGGGTGATGTTTGCAAAAACTGCATATTCAATGAAAGATGTTCTGGACTCGATAAAGCTTATGTGGATATATTTGGCTGGACTGGCATAGAAAATGTGAAGAGGAAATATAGTGGGGAAGGGAAAAAGAAAGAATATTTTACCGATAATGAAAGATGTATGATTGAGATACTAAAAAGCGATAAAATTCTTTCCACTCAAGAAATCTTGGAAAAAGCGAAAAATATCCCTTTATGCCAGGATTGCATAGATGGCAATGCCGTTTTAAATGCTGCCAATAAACTGATAAAAAGAGGAATAATTTCAAAGTCATTTAAAAAAGGCAAATATTACTGGAAATTGGAAAAGGTATTTTAATGTTAATTCATATAACCAATAAATGCAATCAAAGATGCGTTTTTTGCTCTTATCCGCAGTCTAAATCTAAGGATGAAGATTTAATCAAGTTGATAAAAGAAATAGCTAAAACGAAAGATAATTTAATACAGATATCAGGGGGGGAACCCGCTTTATTTAATTACGAAGTCCTTGTCAAACTGTTGGAGTACATACATAAAAAAGGAAAAATCATAGAATTTCAGACGAATGCTTCGGCGCTGCTTGTTTTGGGTAAAAGTAAATTGGACAGGATTATAAATCTTGTTAAAGTTTCTGGCGGCTATTTCAATATAAATCTTTCATCGCATAATTTGTTATTGGATTTCAAAATAACAGGAATTAAAAATTTTAATGATAAAAAAAGGGCTATAAAATATCTGAATAAAAGAAAAGCAAATTTGAGGATTACTTATGTCATTAATTCTTTGAATTACAAACATTTGCATGATTTCGCCAAATTTATAGTTAAACATAAAATAACTAAATGGCTTCAGTTTAGTTTCGTAAAAGCGATAGGAAATGCAGATGAGAATTCTTATATAGTGCCGAGATATGAATATGTCCATAGTTATTTGATAAAAGCTATGAATTATCTCGAAAAAAATAAAATAGATTTTTATATAGACCATATACCGCCTTGCTATTTAGGTAAATTCTGGCAAAAAAATGTGGATATAATTAAACTGAAAAACGATATAAAAGGCCCGTATTTAAAGGAAAAAGAAAAGCCGATTGTATGTAGGAGTTGCGCTATTTATAGTATTTGTTCAGGGGTTAGAAAAGACTATTTAAGAATATATGATTTCAATCCTAAAGTTATTATATAATACAAATATGAAATATATAAGGAAGTTCTATCCTGTATTGAATAATAAGATAAACGGCAAAAAAGTCATTTATTTAGACAGCGCCTGTAGCGCTTTGAAAAATAAGCTGGCTATAGCCGAAGAAAGCGATTTTCTTTCCAAATATGGTTTTTGTAGCGGGAAAAGAAGCGTTCATTATCTTTCCAGTTTAACGGAAGAAAAAATTCAAATTGCGAGAGAAAATATATCCTCTCAACTCAACTCTTCTTCCCAGGAAATAGTGTTTACTTCCGGGACCACTGAATCTGTAAATATACTGGCTAATTCGATTGATTTCAAAAAAGGCGATACCGTTTTGATTTCAGCATTAGAGCACAATAGCGTCTTACTGCCATTCTGGCGTTTGGCTCAAAAAGGTCTTATAAAATTAGATATCATTTCTATAAAAGATTATAAAATCGATTTGAAAGTTTTAGCGCGCAAATTGGAGTCTCGTCCAAAATTATTATGTTTAACCGCTTCGTCAAATATAGCTGGCGGTATAGAGCCGTTTACAGAGGCGATAAATCTGGCGCATAAAAGAAAATGCCCCGTGTTGATAGATGCGGCGCAATATATCCCAAGCCATAAGATAGATGCTTTGAATATAGATTTCCTCGCTTTCTCTGGCCATAAGATGGGCGCTCCTTTCGGCACTGGAATTTTATATATAAATAAAGCTCATTTTCCAACACTTTCCTCAGCCAAATTGGGCGGAGGCACTATAAAAAATATTTCACTCAAAGGAAAGGGTATAGAAGTAGAACTGCTTAATTCATATATGTCATTTGAGGCCGGGATACAGAATTATGCTGGTATATGGTCTTTATATAAGAATATGGAATTTTTGGAGAACCTAAATTATAAGAATATAAGAAAACATATTTCAGATTTGGTTTTATACGCTAAAGATGAATTATCCAGATTGCCTTCAATTAAAGTGATAGGAAATAGTATAGAAGAAGGATCTCTGGTTTCATTTATCTCTCAAAATAAGAAATTTTCTAATATGGATTTTCAATTGTATTGCAATGAGAATCCTGATTATCATTTCGCTTTTAGATCTGGCAAAATGTGCGCCGATCTGGCCTGCCTTAATCTTGGTTTGAACGGCGTTATAAGAATCTCATTTTATATATACAATACTTATGAGGATATCGATATCTTTATTAGGATTTTAAAAAATTATATAAAGTCGATAGATTGATTTATTTTTAAAGTTTTCGCGTATTATGAAAATAATATCCGGCATTGTAAATCTTAAAGAAGCCAAAGCTATTTTGCCATACAGCGATGAAATCTATTTTGGCGTTTCATGGATAGGAAATCACAGGAAATGGTATAAATGGCAGAATATAAACGATTTTAAAGATGCATATAAGATAATAACCATGTGTGTAAATGAGAAAAAGCCCATATATCTTGCGGCTAATGAAATATACCTTGCTCAGGAAAGGGAGAAGATTATAAGCGAAATAGAAAAAATGTATGATATCGGACTAACTGGAATTATAGCGAGAGATATCAATTTGATTTATGAATTAAAATCTAAACTCAAAAAAATAAAAATAAATTTAAGCTCTACCGCGATTTGTTTTAATTCAGAAAGCGTAGATTTTTTTAAACAATTTGGCATTTCAAGAATTACGATACCTCAGCATATACTTCCATTTGAATGGGAAAAGGTCCTTAAAAGGCATTCTGATATAGATTATGAATTTTTTTATTTTTTGGATTGTTATTGCCCTAATGTAGATGGAATATGCATCTATCATAATATAGATCCAAATAGTAAATCTGTATGCGCGTATCCGCTTTATATAGGAAGTGAAAAAGTTTTTATGAAAATACCGGATATGATGGAAAGGTTTTCGCGGATCTATGATTTGAGCAAGATGAAAATAAAATATATAAAACTCAGCAGAGATGGCACTTCAATTAATAAAATGAATAATTTAAAAACTCTCAAGTTATTAAACAATATACTCAGAATTTCTTCTTCCAGAAACGAGTATATGGAAAGAATAAATAATATAGTCAAATATGGAAAAAGCAAGATACATAACTAATTTAGAAGAGAATGATTTTAATGATGATATTTTTTATATAGGAAGCGAATTTTGTTTATATAAAATGCCGGACATAAAAGAAATTTATGAGTTTAAAAAGAAAAATATAAATAAAAAAATAATTCTGACGACTCCGATCTTAACTGATATAAAATTAGAAAAAATTGCTTCTTTATCCTGCAAACTTATAAAAGAAAAATTGATAAATGAAATTACTGTAAACGATATAGGGCTATTGAATTTTTTAATAAAAAAAATAGGAAGCGAGAAAATAAACATCGGCAGGATACTTGTTCATACATTTGGCCTTGAATTAAATGATGGCTGGGTTAGAGATTTTTTTATTAAAAACAAATTAAAACATATAGAGATAGATTCCTTAGTTCAATTGTCATATATAAAATCTTTGGATAGTATTTCCATATATATTCATAAACCATATCAGTATTTAACCTATACGAGAGATTGCCAGTTCAAAAAGATAATAAACGATAAATGCTATGTGAAATGCATATATACTAAAGTAAAAAGCAAATTATTGGACGATATGTTTATGATGGGTAATTCATATTTCAAATCCAATTCAACTGAATTAGCCAGATTGCAAAACGATCCGAGAATAAGGCGAGTGATATTCTCTAAATAAAAAGTTTAATTTATATTGTATAATAATTTTAGGAGGATTTATGTTAAATTCTGATATATTAAATAAAAAAGTAAATGAGTATAGAAAGGATATAGTTAAATTCGCGGTTGATATGGTCAAAATACCTTCTTTTTCTTGCAAAGAGGGACCGTTAGTCAATAGAATAAAGGAAGAGATGATAAAGGTTGGATTTGATAAGGTTAAGATAGATTCCATGGGCAATATTCTGGGATTTATGGGTAAGGGTAAAACTAAAATAATGGTGGATGCGCATATAGATACTGTTGGCGTTGGCGACCCTAAAGCATGGAAGATAGATCCATTTTCAGGTCTTCTCAAAAATAATACTATTTATGGAAGGGGAGCCAGCGATCAAAAACTTTCTATGGTATCTATGGTATATGGAGCCAAATTGATGAAAGAGATGGGGCTTTTGGGCGATTTTACATATATAGCCGTAGGTTCGGTTCAAGAAGAGAATTGCGATGGTTTGCCGCTTTTGCACGTTATTAATAAAGAGAAGATAAAACCAGATTATGTTATATTGACAGAGCCTACTAATCTTTCTGTTTATAGGGGGCACAGAGGCAGAATGGAAATGAAGATTGTGGTAAAAGGGAAATCCTGTCATGCTGCAGCTCCGGAGAGAGGCGATAACGCAGTTACAAAGATGTCTTATATAGTAAAGGAGATAGATGATTTGAATGCAAAATTGAAGAATGACAAATTTTTAGGCAAAGGCACTATAGCGGTGACATATATCGAGGCAAAAACGCCGTCATTAAACGCCGTTCCTGACGAATGCACGATATATCTCGATAGACGTCTTACCATAGGCGAAAATTTAAATAGTTCTCTAAATGAATTGAAGAGATTGAAATCCGTAAAAAAATATAAAGCCCAGGTTGAAGTTCTTCAATATGATGCGGTCTCATGGACTGGTCTTAAGGTTTCTCAAGAGAAATATTTCCCTACCTGGGTATTGCCTGAAAATCATAAATTGGTTCAGGCAGGCGTTAAATCTGCTCAAATTGCCCTTGGCAAAAAGCCGATTGTGGATAAATGGGTTTTTTCCACCAATGGAGTCGCTACCGCTGGTCGGTTGAAAATACCTACCATAGGTTTTGGCCCTTCAAATGAGATATATGCCCATAGCGTAAATGAGCAGATGCCTGTTGAACATCTTTTGAAAGCGGCAATTTTTTACGCTACCATAGGCAAT
>Ga0272448_1001439_pt1 | contig 31996 bp, 28 predicted proteins | sample YNPCB0191_FD_202220 | JGI IMG/M metagenome (GOLD analysis project Ga0272448, IMG submission 202220) | Hot spring sediment microbial communities from Yellowstone National Park, WY, United States - YNP-CB-019-1 | ecosystem: Environmental > Aquatic > Thermal springs > Hot (42-90C) > Sediment...
TTTCTTGAGAATATCTTATGGGCGGGCAATAAAAAACGCTTCATCCTCATGCGCGAGGATGAAGCGCCGTACGCTGGGCTGGAGAAACTAGTACTGCGTCAAACTGATAATGATGGTTGTAGCATAGCGCCTCGTGCGCATCCAATGCCCACAAGGGGCTATGCTACCCAACAATTTTTTCACACTTGCCCTGGCGGGAACGCACACTTGCCCTGGCGGGAACGCAAGTGCCAGGGAGTGCCAGGGAGTGCCAGGGTGTTGCTGCACTAGAGGGGGAGTTCGACGCGGAACGCTGCGCCCTGATCGGGTTGGCTGGTCACGCGGATTGCTCCGCCGTGCGCCTCGACCAGCTCGTTCGCAATCGCCAAACCGAGTCCAATCCCGTGAGGTCGTGTGCGCGTTTGATCGCCGCGATAAAAGCGCTTGAACAACTGCTTCTGCTCTTCGGGTGTGAGCCCCATCCCGGTATCCGTGACCTGGACCCAAACATGGCTGTCCGTCGCGCCCATGGAGATGGAGACGCGTCCGCCGCGCGGGGTGAATTTGAGCGCATTGTCCAACAGGTTCGTCAAGACTTCGATCAGCGCGTCTTCGTCCGCTTGAATCGGCGGCAGTGCGGTGTGCGGCTCGGCAACCAGTTCGATCCCCTGGCGTGCGGCTTCCGGCGCAAACACCGTCATCACGCGCGACGCAATTGCTGACACGTCGACCTCGGCGCGTTTGTGGAGCGCGGGACCGGCGCCATCGCGCGCGGCGAGGGTCAGGCGATTGGTCAAGCGTCCCAAGCGCCCCATTTCCCAGTACAATCCATCGAGCAGTTTGGTCTGCACTTGCGGGTCCCGCTGTTTGCCATCGCGCAGGACTTCGGCGGCGGATCGCAGCGCGCTCATCGGTCGGCGCAGTTCGTGCGCCACATCGTCGAGCATGCGTTCGCGCGCGTCGCGCTGTTCCGCCAGTTGTTCGACCATGCTGTTGAAGCTCGCGGCGAGTTCGGAGATTTCACTGCTGTCGTCGTTAATGTCGATGCGCCGCGTATAATCGCCTTGCGCGACGGCTTTGGTATCGCGCGCAAGCTGTCGCAGCGGTGACGCCAGCGTCGACCCGAGTGCTGATCCGATTCCCAGACTCAGCAATGTAAAGACGGTCATCGCCGCGATGATCAACAAGTTCAGCCGGTTGAACGTCTGCTCCACGTCGACCAACTGCAGGGACATTCGCACTGCCCCGTGCCGCCCCGCGTCAATCGGCACCGTGGCGGTGGCAATGTCGCCTTGGTCGGTGACCTGTGACGTTTGACCCTGCAGCGCGGCGCGCACGGCTGCGCTCTGGCTGATCTTTCCGATGAGCGGTGCATCTGCCGTTTCGGTCGAGGCGATGATCGTTCCATCGCTGCCGATGATCTGGATGCGCGCCGTGGTCTGTGAAACGATATCGACCATGACTTGGTGCAACCGCGCCGGGTCGCTCAGCAAAGCCGGGTCCGCCTGCAGCGTCGCCGCGAGCACCTGCCCGCCGCGCTGCAAATCATCGCGCAGCCGGTCGTAGTAAAAGTTGCGCAGACTCGACACCAGGTAGAAACTGAAGAACGGCGCGAGGATCAGAACGGGAAGCGTATGCGAAAGAATCAGCCGGACTTTGAGACTCATCCGCATCAGGACTCCGGCAAGAAACGATAACCGACACCGCGCACGGTGTGGATCAATTTGGGAGCACGCGGATCGACGCACAGCTTCTGGCGCAGCCAGCTCACGTGGACGTAAACCAGCTCGTGCGCGCCGATATATTCCGGTCCCCAGACGGCGCTGAGAATCTCATTCGTCGCCAGCGCCTCGCCGGGATGACTCATCAGCAAATGGAGCAACTCGAATTCCTTGGGCGATAGCTCGACCGGCTGACCGCGCACGGTGACTTCGTGACTCACCGGGTCGAGCCGAACGCCGCCGAGTTCGACCACACCGCCGCGCAGGTTTCCACCGACTTGGCGCGTGCGCCGCAGCACCATCGCAATGCGCGCCTCCAATTCGATGAGACTAAAGGGCTTGGTCACATAGTCATCGCCGAGCGCCAGCCCGGAGACTTTGTCGATTTCGCTGGACCGGCCGGTGAGGAAAATGACCGGGATCATTCGATCGCGCTGCAAGGCGCGGCAAATGTCCAGCCCATCGCTGTCCGGCAGACCGATGTCAAGCAGTACCAGATCGGGCGGATTGCGCGAAGCAGTCGAAAGCGCGGCGTCGCCGTTCGCGGCGACGCTGACGTTATAGCCATCCTCCAAAAGACGCGCGCGAACGCTTTCCCTCAACAAGTCGTCGTCATCGACGACGAGAATGTGCCCTTTGGTTGTCATGAAGATTCGAATATCCTTTTCAAATACGCGGAGGGATGCGCGAACGGCATGCGTGATTTCCGTACGAGGCTTGAATGAGCGTGCATGGGAGAGTCGTTGCGGAAACCCGCGGTCGGGAATCACAAGCCGAGCCAACGAACTTTGTCCGCAAGCAATCCATATTATATCACCGTTTCACTCTTTTCCCAAGCCCATGTTTTTGGTTTCTAATGGAATTCTTACGAAGGCTCCTCAAGACGATTTCGGTTCCGCGCGCTCGTGCATCGATGTGATGTCTGCCCTGGCAGGTGTGCCAGGAAAGTGCGGGGTGCGACCAAGATTCTAACTCCCATTGCCCGCATCTCAGCATCGGGCTGCGCGAAGCGTGCAACTTGTTCACATTTGCCCTGGCGGGGAACGCACACTTGCCCTGGCGGGAACGCAAGTGCCAGGGAGTGCCAGGGTGTTGCTGCACTGGTTTGACCATTCGATTTGGTCCAGTTGCTATCTTGACAATGTCAGATTCGCCATTGAATCACACGGAAACACACAGAAAAGGATTTTTTCTGTGAAATTCTGCGTGTTTCTGGGGCAAAGAATAAGGAATCTGACATTGGCAAACTATTTCGAGCGGCGCGAGAAATCTCGCGCAAGGTGAAAGAGATTTCTCGACACAAAACGCGTGCCTCGAAATGACAAGGCATGAACGCGCTCTTCAGTGCCGTGATGGGAAATCATGGTCAGTCCACACTGGTGCCGCCGCGATAAGACATCTTGAAGAAAACTTTAGAAAAACTTTAGTTTTCCGCTCCGCTCTGATGCTATACTCTTACAGTCGCAGTGATCAGCGGTCTTTCCGCTATGAGCACTCCGCCCGACTGAGGCAGTTGCACCAATCGACCCGCAATCCGGCAGGGAGAGACACCGCCACTGCGCTTCCGGTACTGATTCGCGCTTGAGATCCCGCCCACCCCTTGATGAATGCCAGTCTGGTTTTAGGAATCGACGTTAGCTCGGACAGCGCCACAGTCGTCGTCGCCGAGGCAAACGGTCGCGTGCTCGCTCAAGCGCGGCAGCCGTTTTCTCGTGCGGTCATCGACGGGCTCGCTCCCGGCTGCCACGAACAGAACCCGGATGCCTGGTGGAATGCAACGCGCCTTTGCCTTCGCCAAATCGTCGCGGCGTTGAACGATCTAGGGCGCTCATCCGATGAGATTGCCGCCGCGGCGGTGGACTCGACTTCAGGCACGATCGTCCTGCTCGATCAGCACAATCAGCCCTTGCGCCCCGCGTTGATGCATGACGATCGGCGCGCCTCACTGGAAGCCGATCAGGTCAATGCGGAGCTGGCGCGTTGGTATGGACGTCCCGGCTTGCGTTTCGACGCGACCTTCGCGCTACCGAAAATCGTTTGGTTGACTCGCCACGAGCCGGCGGTTTGGGAGGCGACCCGGCGTGTGGTGCACGCCGCGGATTTTATCGTCGGCAAACTGACCGGTGTATTCGACGTTTCCGATCAGAGCAATGTTCTCCAGACGGGCTTTGATTTGTTGGATTCAATCTGGCCTCCTTTCCTCGAAACCCAACTGGGCATCGAACTGCACCGCCTGCCGCGTGTGATTCGCTCTGGCGAAACGCTCGCGCACGTATCGCGCGCGAGCGCGGCGGAGACCGGCTTGGCGGAGACGACCCGCGTCGTCGCCGGGATGACCCGGGACGCTGCCGATCAGATCGCGTCCGGCGCGCGCCACGTCGGCGATTGGAATACAGTCCTCGGCAACGCGCTGACGTTCCGGGGATTGACCAAGCGTCCCCTGTTCGATCCGCTCGGTCGTGTTTATGCCGATTTGCATCCACTGGGCTATTGGATGTCCCGCAGCACAAGTTATACCGGCGAACGGGTGCTCGACGAGCGCTTTGCGAACGCAGATCGAAATGCATTCAACCGCGCCGTGCTGTCCCTCTCGCCCACTGCGCTGGTCGTCTACGATGTTTCGCAGCCCGGCGAGCAATTCCCGTTCGATCGCGTCCCGGCGCGCGGTTTTATCGAAGGTCACGCGACCAGCGACCAGGAACTTTATGCGGCGTACCTGGAGGGCATTGCATACGTCGAACGGATGGCATACGGCGTGCTGGAATCGTTGGGCGCCGAGATCAGAGAGCGCATCTACACGACCGGCAATCGATTCAACAGCGCCGAGTGGATGCAGATCCGGGCGGATGTGATGGGATTGGAAACGGCGTGCGCCGCCAGCGCATATCCCGCGATGGGCAGTGCGATTGTCGCCGCCTCGCGCACGCTGTTCGACAATATCGCCGACGCGGGCGCGGAGATGGTTCGCATCGAGCAAGTGGTCAGCCCGCGTTGGGCGGAGGTGCCACGCTACAACGAGGCGTTTCAGCGATTTCTCGCCGCGTGTCGTGAGCATGGGTACGACAGCGGATTGGTACGGGTTGGTGCGTTGTCCTGATCCAGTGCGCTTGGGCGGTCCCGCCGCCACCCATTGTGAAAACAACGGCTTGCCCACCCTGTGATCCGGAAATCGCTCGGAATGAGCGCGGAAATACCGTTCCAATGGATGAGCATCGGACGGACGCTGGCAGTTCAATCCTTTAGGAAAGCATAAGACTAATTTTCGGTATCCTTAAGACATTCTGCCTGTGGATTTGCTAAAATAACCCTGCTTGGCTTGGCGCTCACAAAACCCTCGCTGAGGAGGTGATGCGAAGGATGCGGCTCTAGTAGGTCTTGTTGAGTTCAGAACGAGATCGAATCCCAGTATCACTATTCCCAGAGAAAGAAGGAGAAGAAGCAATGCTAAAACACCGATCGAATCAGTACTTGCTCGGTGTGGCGCTTGTTGCGGCTCTCGCGATCATTGCGACCGGCTGCGCTGCGCCCGCGCCGACTGCTGCGCCGCCGCCCCCGCCGGCGGCGACCAGTGCGCCGGTCGTGCAGACGGTCATCGTCCAAGGGACACCGATCGTGATCACGGCAACCCCGGCACCGACGCCCGCCGGTTCGCCCACACCGACCCTGCCGCCGCCACCTTCGATCAAGAACCCGGATACCTTCGTCGAAGCGACCTTCGGCGAGCCGGAATCGCTTGACCCGGCGTGGGACTATGAGACGTCTGGCGCGAACATCATCCAGAACGTCTACGAGCCGCTCATCAACTACAAGCGGGATAGCGTCACAGATTTCGTCGGCGTCCTCGCGACCGACTGGAAGACCTCAGCGGATGGCAAGACGTGGACGTTCAACATCCGCAAGAATGTCAAATTCCAGAATGGCGATCCACTCCAGCCCAGTGACGTAGCGTACAGCTACATCCGCGGCTTTATTCAAAGCCAGGCAGCTGGTCCGCAGTGGATCATGTTGCAGCCGTTCTTTGGTTCATCCGTCACGGCGGGCTTTCTCGATTCGTCCGTCAAACCGGGTGACAAGAGTGGCGATGACGTTGTGAACACGATGTTCAACGGTAATTTCGTCGCCGCCTGCCAAGCCGCGCAGAAAATGATCGTCGCTGATAACGCGGCAGGCACTGTGACGATGAACCTGCCGGCACCGTGGGGTCCCCTGCTGCCTTCGCTCGCGAACGCGTGGGCTGGTGTCATCGACCAAAAGTGGGCGGTTGCACAGGGTGATTGGGACGGCAACTGCGCCGACGCGCAGAAATACAACAATCCCGAAGCGGACAAGGATCCGTTGTTCGACAAGATGAATGGCACCGGTCCATACATGCTCGCCAAGTGGGACAAGGGCAACTCGATCACTTTGGACGCCAACCCGAACTACTGGGCGACGCAACCGCTGTGGGATGGCGGTCCGTCTGGCGCTCCGAAAATCGCTCACATCATCATCCGCAACGTGCCGGAGTGGGGCACGCGCTTTGCGATGCTGACAACCGGTGACGCCGACACGGCGGTTGTTCCGAGCAACTATTACGCGCAAGTCGATCCGCTCGTGAAGGAAGATTGCGATCCATCGGGCAATGGCAAGTGCACTCCCGTCAACGCGAATGGTTTCTTGCGCCGCTATAGCAACATGACCGGCTTGTCGCAGGACACCATTTTCTTCAATCAGAAGGTGAATGTCACCGGTGGCAACTCGTTCCTCGGTTCGGGCAAGCTCGATGGGAATGGCGTTCCGCCCGATTTCTTCTCGGATATTCACATCCGGAAGGCGTTCGCTGCTTGCTTTGACTACGACACGTTCATCAAGCAGGTCCGCAACGGATTCGGCATCGTGCCGAATGGTCCGGTCATTCCTGGTGAGTTGGGTTATGACCCGAATGGTCCCAAGCAACAGTACAACCTCGATACCTGCAAGTCCGAGTTTGATGCAGCGACCAAAGATGCCGGCTTTGAGAATCTGACCAAGAACGGTTTTTACATCGCCTACGTCTACAACACCGGCAACACGAACCGCCAGTCCGCGGGTCAGATTCTGGCGCAGAACCTCGCCAAGGTCAATTCCAAGTTCCACGTCTCCGTCGTTGATGAGCCGTGGCCTGTCTTCCTGAAAGACCAGGCGGCGGGTCGCTTGGCGCTCTTCATGCTCGGCTGGCAGGAAGACTATCACGATCCGAACGACTGGGTCGCGCCCTATCTGGCGAGCGGCGGTACCTACTCGGCATCGCAGAGCTTCCCGGCGGATCTGCAGAAGCAGATGGACACGCTGATCGGGCAAGCGCTGGCAACGACCGATTCGGCTGCACGCGCCAAGATCTACGCGCAGTTGAACGCGATCGCGGTAAACAACGCACTCGACATCTTTGTGGATACCCCGATCGGGCGCCGCTACGAGCAGCTGTGGATGAACGGGTGGTTCTATAACCCGATCTACCAGAACGCGAATACCACTTACTACTATGCTCTGAGCAAAGGGCAAACGAAGTAACGTGAATGCGGCAAGAGCCAGCACGTGCTCTTGGCTCTTGCCCGGCTTGAAAGAGACATCTCCTCTTCTCCCCCCTGAGTGCCCTCCTCTTCCCGCAAGGGAAGAGGAGGGTAGGAGAGGGAGTTTGGCATTTTTGGGGAAAGTGAGTATAGTTCGGTTGTCGCTGTCGCGGCGGAAATTGCAAAGGCAGAAAGATTACGAATGACTAATTATATTATTCGTCGCTTGCTAATACTGCCGGTCGTTCTGCTCGGCTTGAGTTTCATCATCTTTGGCATGATCTCCTTTCTGGACCCCGCCGAGCGGGCATCGTTGTATTTGTCTCAGCCGCCCAAGACCCAAGCTGCGCTCGATCTGCTGATCAAGACGTATGGTTTAGATCAGCCGCTGCCCGTGCAGTACTGGAACTGGCTCACCAAAGTGCTCCACGGCGATCTCGGCTATTCCAAAACGGCTCAGCAGCCGGTGACGAGCGCCATTGCTTCTTATTTCCCGGCGACGCTGGAACTGGCGCTGTGGAGTTTCATCCCCATCATCGTGATTGGAGTCTGGCTGGGCATCTTGGCGGCGACCCACCAAGACCAGTTGATCGATCAAGTGGCACGGGTCTTTAGCATCATCGGCTATTCGTTTCCGAGTTTTGTCTTCGGGCTGCTCGTGCTCATGTTTTTCTACGCCAAGCTCCAGTGGTTCCCGCCGGGAAGATTGGATACCTGGGCAACCCTGATCATCCAATCGCCAAGCTACCACGTCTACACCGGTATGAACACGGTGGATTCGCTGTTGAACGGTCGGGCGGACATTTTCTTCGATGCCTTGCGGCATCTCTTCCTGCCGGCGTTGACGCTCTCCTACATCAACTGGGCGCTCATTCTGCGTGTGACTCGCTCATCGATGCTGGATGTGATCCGCCAGGACTATGTGAATGTCGCCCGCGCAAAAGGATTGCGCGAGCGCGACGTGATCAACAAGCACGCGCGCCCCAACGCGATGATCCCGGTCGCCACGATCGGCGGGTTGCTGCTGTTTACGTTGATGAATGGAGTCATCATTACTGAGACCGTGTTCAACTATCGCGGCATGGGATTTTGGATTGCCCAATCGGCTCTGCAATTGGACGTGATTTCGGTGCTGGGCGTCGCGTTGTTTGAAGGAAGCATCCTGGTCTTGGCGAACCTGGTCGTGGATATTCTCTATGCGTACCTCGATCCGCGGATCCGGCTCACGTGAGGGACACTTGACAACTGCAACAAATCTTGACATCAATTCAGCAAACACTTGGGTCATGCGACCCCAGAGCCGCATCCCGGCATGGGTGCGAGCGTTGTTCAAAAACCCGGTGTCGATCAGCGGGATGGTGCTCATCACGCTTTTTGCGCTCGTCGCGGTTTTTGCTCCGGTGATCGTCGATGTGCTGGAGCCGGCGGTGGCGGCGCAAGCCGATCCGACCAATCCCTTTGTGATTCCGCGGGATGGCTTTGAAGCGCAGCCCAAGCCGCCGAGCGCGATTCATCCGCTCGGGACGACCGAAGGGCAATACGATGTTCTGTACGGGATCGTGTGGGGAACGCGCACCGCGTTCATAGTGGGGATTCTCATCACCGGCACAACGTTCGTGATCGGGCTGGCGGTCGGCACGGTTTCGGCGTACTACGGCGGCATGGTCGACGAGATCATTCAGCGCATCGTCGAAATTTTCCTCGCATTTCCCTTTCTCCTCGCGGCGATCACGATGGCGGCGGTCGTTGGACCCAAGGTACACAATGGAATTCTGACCGGGATGATCGCGCTCACGGCGTTTGGCTGGCCGAGTTATACGCGCCTCGTCCGGGGCGATGTGCTCGCGGTCAAGGAGCGGGATTTTATCTTGGCGGCACACTCGGTTGGTGTGCGCGATCTGCGGATGCTGCTGCGCCACATCCTGCCAAACGCGATGTACTCGGTGCTCGTCGTCGCGTCGCTTGATATTGGGACATACGTGCTATCGTTTGCGGCGCTGAGCTTCCTGGGCGTCGGCGCGGAGTTGGGTTACGCCGACTGGGGACAGATGCTGAGTTTTGCACGCAACTGGATTCCGAACCTGGCGCAGTATTGGTGGATTCTGGTCTATCCGGGAATCGCGCTCATCCTTTACGTGCTGGCATGGAACTTGGTCGGTGACGCCTTCCGCGACGCGCTCGATCCCAAGATGCGCGGGTTGCGCGCGGGATGACCTTGCTTTGAAATGAGGAGGTTGAGGCAGCCGGTTTTTTGGTGGCGGATTCTCTTGGGGTTTGCCGTCGCTGGCTTGGTCTGGGTGTTGTTGGTGATTGCGGTCCCCAAGCCCGCGTTCGGCGACGGCGGAGCGGCGCCGACCCCTTCGCTCAGCCCGGGAGATGCACCGAATTCGACGGGTGCCAAGGGGATGGCTCTGCCGGCGGCGTGGATCAATCCACCGCCGCCGGGTCCCACACAGGCGGATCGCGGTGCGTACACCTATTGGATGCACTGTATGGTCTGCCACGGTGATCAGGGACAGGGACTAGCCAAGTTCCGGTTCTCCTATCCTAAGGAAGACCAGAATTGTTCCAACAGCAAATGTCATGGCGGCCCGCGCCCCGGCGCGGGTTTTTCCTTTCCCGATGCACCCGCAATCATCGGTCCGGGGACATTGTCCGACTTTAGGACGGCGGCGCAATTGTACAATTTCGTCAGCACGCGGATGCCATACCAAGTTCCTGGGACGCTCTCGCGCGACGACTATTGGAATCTCGTCGCCTATCTCTTGCGGCAGAATGGTATCTTGCCGGATGGCGCTCTGCTTTCGGCGGACAACGCCGGCAGCATTGAACTACATCCGCAGTCACCGAGCTGGTTGGGCGTTGGTCTGATCTCGCTGTCTCTGCTGACGCTTGGACTGATGCTTGTTCGAAAATTGCGCCAGCGCGCGTGATTCGATTTGCTATCTTAAATCTAAAAAGGAGCTACAAAAGTGTCTCGACGTTTAGTCTTTCTCATTGCGATAGTCTCGCTGATGACTCTGGCGCTTGCCGCGTGCGGCGGCGGCAGTAGCAGCGGGAGCGCGGCATTGAATATCAATATGACGGCGACCGAATTCAAGTACGATCCGAACGTCATCAACGCTTCACCCGGGCAGACGATCGATCTGACTCTGAAGAACATCGGCAGCGTTCGACACACGTGGGTACTCGATCAAGAGAATATCAAGCTGACAGTCGATCCAGGTCAATCGGTTTCCAAAACTTTCACCGCACCCACCACGCCCGGCACGTACCAATTCTATTGCGACGAGCCGGGTCACAAAGAAGCCGGCATGGTCGGTCAACTGATCGTCAAGTGATGCGGATGTGCAAATCCGGCGGAATCCGCCGCGTGTGCTGCCACCGCGTTGCCAGAACGCATGGGTTCGCAAGTCATTCGACTTGCGAACCTTTTTTTGTCATAAGCGTTTCAAAAACTTAAGGTTGGACGTCTTGACAAGTTAACGTTTTTTTACTATACTGTATAAAGTCGATTGTATACAATCGACAAGAAAGCAAAGGCGCTTTATGTCAATACGTCAAATTGATTTAGGAGCCCCGCTCAGGACGCGTCAGGAAGTCATTATTGATAGACTCCGGAATGCTATCCTGCGTGGTGACTTGAGACCTGGTCAGAAACTAGACCAGAGCGAATTAGCTGAAGCGCTTGGGGTTAGCCGCAGTCCCATCCGCGAAGCGTTACGTACCCTCTCCGCCGAAGGTTTGGTCGAAGTAATCCCCCATCGCGGCGCGATTGTTGCCGAACTTTCCGCAGACGAACTCGAAGAAATCCTCATACTGCGCGGCGTTCTTGAAGGTATGGCAGCGCGTTTGGCTGTCCCCAAGATGGATGATGAGCGAGTCAAGGCGCTTCAGGTTGTCTTCGAGGAAATGAACCGGACAATCGACCCTGATCGATGGGTTGAACTCAATCACCGTTTTCACCAAACGATTTATCAAGCAGCCAATCGACCGCGGCTCCTCTCTTTGATCAACAACCTCCGTAACACCATCACCCCCTACATGCGTCAGTATATTGCCTCTTCCGGACATATTCGTGAAGTGGCGCTGAGCCACCAATTGATCTTTGAAGGATGTGTCAAACGCGATCCTGTTCTCGTTGAACAAGAAACCCAGAAGCATTTAGCCGCTGCCGCGCCGGGCATTATCGTTTACGCGAAATCTCAAACGCCAGCCCGTGAGAAACTTGGTGGCATCACTCCAGACCGAATCGTCCATTGAGTCGAGTTGATTCAGTAGCATTGTATGGCTGCTTGCTCCTGCTTGATTTGTGCGGGATCATTTAGACCAGTAGAGGTTCCTATCGTTCCCCTGCTTTTCCCCGAAGGATAAACGGTGGCGCGCGACACGTCGATGTTCTGAAGAGGTCCTGTTCAAGTTTTCTACGATCGTGCCCCCTGTCAAGATTCTACATCATCAGACGATGGATGTGGAAAAGAGAGTGCAGTGAAGGAGGATACTATTAGTGCATCAACATGCAAGTCCAAGGTGCAACCAAGATTCTGATTGTGGATTGCCTGCATCTCAGCGTAGGACTGTGCGAAGCGTGTCGCTTTTTCACACTTGCCCTGGCGGGAACGCAAGTGCCAGGGAGTGCCAGGGTGTTGTTGCACTATAATCTACCCACTCTGCGATGGCGAAAACTGAGGTTGCATTTCTGAAACCGGATACTCTCAAATAAAAAAGGAGTCCAAAATGGACACAGCTTTTATCGGCAAGCCCCATGAATGGGATCCCAAGCGTCTTTACAGCCAGACCGGCGCGGACTGGCAGTACCGCGTCGATTTTGACCGTTTGCGTAAGGACCGATTGCAGCGCGCGCGCGAAGAGATGACCAAGCGAAATCTCGGCGCGCTCGTTTTATTTGCGGGCGCGAACATCCGCTACGTCACCGGCTCGTACCAGGGCAACTGGAAGTACAACATCAACATCCGCTACGTCGTGCTGCCGAACGGCGGCGAGCCGGTCCTCTTCGAGACGGCCGGCTCGGACTTGCAGTGCGCGATCATCGACCTGCCGTGGATGGAAGGACGCATTCGCCCGGCGATGACCTGGCAGTGGGCGGAGGGCGCCGTGCCAATGATGGCGGACAAGATGGTCCATTCCGTCATCGACGTGCTGGATCAATACGGCTTGCGCAAAGAGCCCATCGGCATCGACAACTTGGACATGCCCGCGCTCGAAGCGTTCCAAAAAGCCGGTCTCAAGATCGTGAATGGCTGGCCCGCCATCTCCGCCGCGCGCGTGATCAAGACGCGCGACGAGATCGAATTGCTCAAAATGGCGTCCAGCATTGGCGACGCGGCGATGTGGAAGATCAAGTACGAATGGCTCAAGCCCGGCGTGCGCGAGCGCGAGATCGAGGCGAAGGTGCACGAGTTTATGCTCGAGCGCGGCTGCGAAATCATTTACGACATCATCGTCGCGAGCGGCGGCAACACCAGCCCGTACCGCCGTTGGGCAACGGATAAACTGATCCGCCAGGGCGACCTCGTCATCGTGGACATCAACGCCGTCGGCCCCTCCGGCTACTTTATCGATTTCGTCCGCTGCTTCAAGGTCGCGAGCAAGATGACGCCGAAGGAAATTGATCTGTATCACGAAGTCTACGACTCGATGTATGCCGGCATCGAGAATCTGCGCCCCGGCAAGACCACCGCCGACGTCGTCCGCCCGTTCCCCCAGTACGACGACGACAAGTACGGCACCGTTACGCTCCAGCAGTTCGCACACAGCATCGGGCTGACGCTGTACGAAGGGATGTGGATGTCGCGCGCGTACTCGCTCGATTATCCCGCCGAGATCAAAGAGAATATGTACTTTGCGATCGAGACGTTCGCCGGACATCCGGGCTTGCAGCAGACGGTGCGCTTGGAAGAGAACGTGCTCGTCACGAAGGAGGGTCCGGTCGTCTTCACGCAGATGGAACACATGGAAGAGGCGATGCAGAGGTAGTCCCATGGCTAACCCACTGGTCGCCGTAACCGATCACGTCTTCCCGAATCTTGATCCGGCGAAGCAGGTGTTGTCCGAGTTGCACGCCGAGGTCAAGTTAGCGGACGCACCCACGCCGGAGGCGATTCTTCAAGTCGCCCGCGACGCGGACGGTCTGCTGGTCACGTACGCCAAGGTGCCCGCCCAAGTCATCGAGCAACTCACGCGTTGCAAGATCATCGCGCGCTTTGGCATCGGCGTGGACAACGTGGACATCGACGCGGCGACGCGCGCCGGCATCCTCGTCACGAATGTGCCCGAGTACTGCGAAGACGAGGTGTCCGATCACGCCATCGCGCTGCTGCTCGCGCTCGTCCGCAAGATTCCGTTTGCCAACCAGCGCGCGCACGCCGGCAAATGGGAAATGCCGGCGGTCGTGCCGATCCACCGCCTGCGCGGTCGCACCCTGGGCTTGGTCGGTTTCGGCAAGATTCCGAAATTGGTCGCCTCCAAAGCGCAGTCGTTCGGCTTGCAGGTGCAGACCTACGATCCGTACATCACCGCGGAGACGACTGCCAAGTTCAACGTCAAACTGGTGACGCTGCCCGAACTTTTGAGCACTTCCGACTATATCTCCGTTCACGCGCCACTGACGCCGGAGACGAACAAGATGTTCAACGCGGATGCGTTCCGTCAGATGAAGCGCGACGCGCTGCTCGTCAACACGGCGCGCGGACCGCTGGTCGATGTGGACGCGCTCGCTGACGCGCTGGACGCCGGCCAACTCGCCGGCGCCGCGCTCGATGTGCTGCCGCAAGAGCCGCCGCCACCCGACTTGCGTTTGCTCCATCGCGACAATGTGATCCTGACGCCGCACACGGCTTTCTATTCCGAAGAGTCGCTCGTCGATTTGCAGACCAAAGCCGCGCAGCAAGTCGCGCTGGTGCTCAGCGGGAAAGACGCGCGGTATCCGGTCAATCTGAAAGCGTTACGCGAACGAAAATAAGTGGACCGTGGTTAGTGGATAGTGGTTAGAAAGATCTACCCACCGACCACTATCCACGGATCACTGTTCTTACAAGGAGCAACCCAATGGCAAAACAACCCTGGAAGACCGATAACTGGTTCGTCAGTCCCTGGAACTTTGCAGACGAAGTACGCAAAGAATTCAAATTTGCGCCCCAGATCAAGGTGCATGACATCACGCTGCGCGATGGCGAACAGCAAGCCGGCATCGAGTTCAACAAAGACGACAAGATTGCGATTGCCGAAGCGCTCGCCGAAGCTGGCGTGCATCGAATCGAAGCCGGCATGCCGGCGGTCTCCCCGTCCGACGAAGCGGCGATCAAAGAGATCGTCAAGCGCAATCTCGGTCCGCAAATCTTTGCCTTTTCGCGCTGCATGGTCGATGACGTCAAGCGCGCGATCGATACCGGCGTCAAGGGCGTCGTGATGGAAGTTCCGTCCAGCCAGCACATCATCGAAAAAGCGTACCGCTGGCCGCTCGAAAAAGCCATTGAGACGTCGGTCAAATCCACGGCCTACGCGCACGAAAACGGGTTGGAAGTCGTCTTCTTCCCCATCGACTTTACCCGTTCCGACATCACGTGGGTGCTCGACCTCATCACGCGTGTGGCGACCGAAGGGCACATGGACGCGCTCGCGCTCGTCGACACGTTCGGCGTGACTTCGCCGCACGCGATGCAATACCTAGTGCGCCACGTCAAGGCGCGCATCGACAAGCGCCTCGAAGCGCACTTTCATATGGACTTTGCGATGGGCGTGGCGAACACGATCATGGCGCTCGCGGAGGGCGTCGAGGTGATGCACACGACGGTGCTCGGCATTGGCGAGCGCGCCGGCAATACGCCGATGGAAGAGACGGTGATGGCTCTGCGGACGATGTACGGTATCGACATTGGCATCGACTATAGCAAGCTGACCAAACTTGCCAAGATCGTGCAAAAGCGTTCGGGCATCGCCGTACCGTGGAACAAACCAGTCGTCGGCGATATGCTATACAACGTCGAGTCCGGCATTATCACGTCTTGGCTCAAGAACTGCGGTCACGAAGACGCGACTGAAGTTTTCCCGTATCGCTGGGAATTTGTCGGGCAAAAACCCGCCGAACCCGTGATGGGCAAGGGCAGCGGTCTCGATTCGGTCAAAGTCTGGCTCGAAGAAGAAAAGATGAGTGCGACGGAAGACCAAGTCGCCAAGATCCTGGCGGTGGTCAAGAGCGTTTCGCTCGAACACAAGCGGCTGTTGACCAAAGCCGAGTTCCGCGAAATCGCGGAAGATGTCATTGGCGCTAAAGCACGAAACTAATCGACGTGCAAACGACCCAGCCGCGCGAGGCGTGGCTCACGAATTGGCGCGGCTGGGCTGTTTTTATAGCGGAGGAGTTGGATGAAGCCGGACTATAGTAGTTTTGGTTTACAGGACAAGATCGCGATCGTCACCGGTCCCTCGCAAGGCATCGGTCGCGCGTGTGCGCTCGCCTTCGCGCAAGCCGGCGCGCACCTGGTGCTCGCCGAGCATCCAGCGTTTCACCAAGAAGCGCTCAAGGAACTAGTCACCGAGATCGAGGGGATGGGACGCAAGGCGCTCGTCGCGCTGACCGACGTGACGGATGTAAAGCAGATTCGCGCGATGGCAGACAAGGCGAAAGAGACTTTCGGTCGGATCGACATCCTGGTCAACAACGCCGGCTGGACCGATACGACGCCGGCGGTCGACGTGACCGAGGAAGAATGGGATCGCACGCTGGATGTGTGTCTCAAGAGTACATTTTTCTGCTCGCAGGCGGTCGCGCGGGTGATGATCCCGCAAGGCAGTGGCAAGATCGTCAACATCGGTTCCAACTTTGGCGTCACTGCGTTCAAGGGGCGCGCGGCGTATTGCACCGCCAAAGCCGGCGTCCACCAATTGACGCGCGCGCTCGCGCTCGAATGGGCGCCGCACAAAATCAACGTCAATGCGGTGGCTCCCGCATTGACCGAGACGCCGGGGCGACGTGACGTGATGGCGCGACCGGGATTCAAAGAAGCCATTCTCGCGCAGTTGCCCATCGGGCGCTGGAATCAACCCGAAGACCTCGTCGGCGCCGTCCTGTTCCTCTCCAGCCATCTGGCGGATATGGTGGTCGGTCACATCTTGCTGGTCGACGGCGGCTGGACGATTCACTAGCGAAGATGAGCGCGTCCAGTTTCGGTTTGCAGGACCAGGTCGCGATCGTCACCGGCGCGTCGCAAGGCATCGGGCGGGTGCTGGCGTTGGCGCTGGCGCAGCACGGCGCGCACGTCGCGCTCGTCGGTCTCAATGCCGCGCGCGCGGAACAGGTGAAGGCGGAAATCGAGGCGATGGGGCGCGCGGCGCTCGTCGTTCCAACCGACCTCTTGCGCGTCTCACAGATCCGCGCGATGGCGGACCGGGTGCAGGCGCACTTTGGTCGCATCGACATCTTGGTCAACAACGCCGACTGGACCGGCACGACCCCTGCGCTCGATGTGACCGAAGCGGAATGGGACCGCACGCTCGATACATCGCTTAAAGGGCTGTTCTTTGTGTGCCAGTCTGTGGCACGCTACATGATCCCACAAAAGCGCGGCAAGATTATCAATATCGGTTCGACGTTCGGCGTCGTCGGGTTCGCCGATCGGTCCGTTTACGCCGCCGCCAAAGCCGGCGTTCATCATCTGACGCGCGTGCTCGCGCTCGAATGGGCGCCGCATCGAATCAACGTCAACGCGGTCGCGCCGTGCATCACGCAGACCCCTTCGCGCCAAAACTTGTTCGACCGTCCCGGTTACAAGGAATGGGTGACCGGGACCATGCTGCCCATCGGGCGCTGGAATCAACCCGAAGACCTGGTTGGCGCGGTGCTGTTCTTATCGAGTCACCTGTCCGATATGGTCGTCGGTCACGTCTTGATGGTCGATGGCGGCTGGACGATTCATTGAAAAAGGTTTGATGGAATCATGTTGGGTTTCGAAGGTCGCACGCTCCACATTGATCTCGACACCGGCGAATGCGAGCGCGGCGTCATGGGGAACAAAATCATCGACGCGTACCTGGGTGGACGCGGGCTGGGCGGTCGGCTGCTGTTGGATTGGTTGCCGGCGGGTGCTGACCCGCTGGGACCGGAGAACGTCCTGATGTTCGTCACCGGTCCGCTGACCGGCACGCCGTTCTCCGGCGCGGGCAAGTACGTCGTCGTGACCAAATCGCCGGCGACCGGCTCGTTCGTCGATTCGTACTCCAGCGGCTTGCTCGCGCCGGCCATTCGCTTCGCGGGGTACGATGTGTTGATCCTCACGGGACGCGCGCCCACTCCTTCGTATCTCTGGATCGAAGATGACCGCGTCGAAGTACGGCGCGCCGATGACCTGTGGGGCTTGGACGCGTTCGAAACCGAGCGCCAGTTGCGCGAGCGCCACGGTCACTACGATGTCGGCGTCGCCGTCATCGGACCGGCTGGCGAGAACCTGGTCAAGTTCGCGTCCATCGGCAGTGATTACTATCGCCACGCCGGGCGTGGCGGCGTTGGCGCGGTGATGGGATCGAAGAACTTGAAAGCGGTGGTCGTGCGCGGCACCGGCGCAGTCCCGCTCGCCGACCCGGCGCGCGTGATGGAGCTACACGCGCGCGAAATCGAAAACCTCCAGACGACGCCGGGCGCGCAAGCGCGCATCAAGTACGGCACGCCATCGACCTTTACGATCACGAACGCCGCGGGAATGCTGCCGACGCGCAATTTCCAGCAAGGTACTTTTCCCGAAGGCAAAGGCGCGCTGGACGGCGAAGGCATTCTGCCGATCACGATCGGGCACGCCGGCTGCTACGCGTGCATTACGCCGTGCGGTCGTCTGACCGAGGTGACGCGCGACGGCAATCGCATTCGCATCGAGGGACCGGAGTACGAGACGCTCGCGCTAATGGGATCGAACTTGGGCATCGCCGATCCGGCGGCGATCGTGCAAGAGAATCTGATTTGCGACAAGTTGGGGATGGACACGATTTCCGCGGGCAACGTGATCGGCTTTGCGATGGAGTGCGCCGAGCGCGGGCTGCTGTCCGGCACCTGGGCGAGCCGTTTGCGCTTTGGCGATGTGGATGGCGCACTGCGTTTGCTCAACCAGATCGCGTATCGCCGCGACATCGGCGATCTGTTCGCCGAGGGCGTCAAGCGCGCCGCGGAGAAGATCGGCGGCGGTTCAGCGCGATTCGCGATGCATGTCAAGGGCTTGGAGTTTCCAGCGTACGATCCGCGCGCGGGCTTTGGCAGCGGGCTGACGTACGCGGTGAGCCCGCGCGGCGCGTGCCATCGCCGCGCGTGGCCTCCCGCGCGCGAGGTGCTCGGCGGCGTGCCGCCGTTCACAGTCGAAGGCAAAGCCGCGATGATCAAGGAAATGTCAGACGAGCGTTCGCTGTTGCACTGCCTCATCATGTGCGATACGCCGCAGGGTGTGGGGCTCACGTCGATGGCGGACTATGTGGAATTTGTCGAAGCGGTCACGGGGCGATCGTACAGCCGGGATGAGTGGCAGACGATTGCTGACCGAATGGAGACGACGATTCGTCTGTTCAATGTGCGCGAAGGACTGTCGCGCCAGGATGACACGCTGCCCTTGCGCTTGCTCGAAGAGCCGCTGCCCGATGGTCCGGCGAAAGGGCAGCTCTTTGGGCAAGCCGGCTTGGACAAGATGTTGGACGAATATTACGCGTTACGTGGCTGGGACAAACAGGGCATTCCGCTACCAGAGACGCTGCAAAAGTACAGTGTGCCCGTAGAGGAGGTCGCGTGAGCACACTCAAGCCCCCCACGCTGCGCGTCGATCTCAAACTCTGCACCGGCTGCCGTTCGTGCACGATTGCGTGCGCGCTCAGCCACGAACATCATCTCGCGTTTCAGACGGCGCGCATCCGGGTCGAAAAGAATTTTCCGGCGATGAAAACGCCGATCTTCAAGCCGGTGTTTTGCCGGATGTGCCGGAACGCCAGGTGCATCGTGGCGTGTCCGACGGGCGCGCTGACGGAAGACCCGGCGACCGGCATGGTCAACCTGAACGGCGCGTTGTGCGACGGCTGCGGAGAATGCGTGACCGCCTGTCCGTTCGATGCGATTTGGCTGGACGAGCGCCGCGGTGTCGCGATCAAGTGTGATTTGTGCGGCGGCGATCCCGCGTGCGTTCGTGCGTGTGCGCCGGGTGCGCTCGTGTTCGATGGCGTCAAGACCGCGTTGCAGCAAGGCCGGTAGGATGGCGATCAAAGTCACGTGCATGGGATTGCCGCTCCGGGGTCCAAGGCATATGTCGATTGAACCCGATACGGTTCTCACCTTGCGCGACCTGGTCACGCGTTATCTGGCGTCGCAATTCGACGGAAATCTGGCGGATGCCTTGTTCGACGCAAACGGTTTGCGGGAAGAGTATGTGATTCTGGTGAACGGACGGAATGCGCTGGGACTCGACGGTCTCGATACGGTATTGGACGATCAAGCCGAAGTGTTGATTACGCCGCCGGTCACTGGGGGATAAAATTATCTTGCGAAAGAGGCTCAATGAAGATTGATGTTCACACGCACTTTATCCCACCTCAATTCATCGACGACGCGCGACAAGGTCGCGCGCTGAACCATATCAGACTGGAGCGCCGCCAAGATACCGAGTGGGTGATCCACCCGCAAGGTTACAAGTATCCGCTGGCTGCCGAGTTCTGGGATATGGAAGCCAAGTTGCGGCAGATGGACAAACTTGGTCTCAACGTTTCTATTCTTTCGATTTCGCCTACTCTGTTTTTCTACTGGGCGGATGCCCAGTCGACCGGCGAATTCTGTCAGTTGGCGAATGAGATGGTTGCCCAGTTCGCCGCGCAATCCGGCGGTCGGCTCTACGGTATGGCGACGGTCCCGTTGCAAGACCCGGCAGCCGCCGCGACCGAACTCCACCGCGCGGTGACCCGGCTCGGCTTGCGTGGGGTCGAGATCGGCACGGTGATGGAACACGTACCGCTCGACGATCCGCGCTTTGAGCCGTTCTTCTCGGCGGCAGAAGAATTGGATGTGCCGGTCATGCTGCATCCGTACTATGTGGGCCCCAAACCGCAGCTCGCTGATTTTTACATGACGAACCTGATCGGCAATCCGCTGGACACGACGATTGCCGCGGCGCGGCTGATTCTGTCCGGCTGTTTGGATCGCCATCCCAAATTGAAAATCGTCCTGGTTCACGCGGGAGGGTTTCTGTCGTTCCAGATCGGACGGCTGGATCACGGGTTCGCTGTCCGCACCGAAACGCGCGCGAACATCAAGCGACCGCCGTCCGCGTATTTGAATCGGTTTTACGTCGATACGATCACGCACGCCAACTTGCCGCTGAAATTCCTGATCGATCTGTTTGGCAGAGACAACGTTGTGATCGGCACGGATCTTCCATTCGATATGGCGGATACGCATTTTACGGAGCGATTGTCGTTCGCGAATTTGGACGCCGCGACGGCGAATGCGATCCATTCGCAAAATGCGATTCGAGTTTTCGGTCTAGGTACCTCCATGCAGTGACTCGTTGACCAACGAGACAAGATTTCCGACAACCAACGGAAAGCTCTGCTGCTGCACATCCAGGAACACTGGAGGTGACGAGGGATTGGGGGAGGACATCTCTACCCCCACCCTTGCGGGGCACGGGTCGGTTCGAGGCGAAGTTTCGCTAGCAGGTACGTAGATCGATCAACGAAGGAGTTGGATAATGTCAATGACGTTTCTGGTGTTTCAGCTGCTGAACGGCATCACTTTCGCCGCGCTCCTCTTCCTCCTCGCTAGCGGCTTTACCCTCATCTTTGGGCTGATGCGTGTCGTGAACCTGACGCACGGCGCGCTCTATCTCGTCGGTGGCTATGTGGGTCTCACCGCCATTCGCTCGACCGGCAATTTTTTCATTGGCGTGCTCGCCGCCGCCATCGCGATTGGCGTCCTGGGTCTCGCCATCGAGCGCGGCTTGCTGCGTTTCGTCCGCGGCGATGTACTGCCCCAGGTTCTGCTCACCATCGGTCTCGCTTTCATCATGGCGGATCTATCCCTGGTGATCTGGGGCGGCGATCCGGTGAGCATCCCCGTGCCCGATTTTCTAAGCGGGTCGTTTAGTCTCGGCGCGGTCACCTATCCCAAGTACCGACTCTTTGTCGTCCTCGTCGGCATACTCGTCGCGATCGGTCTGTGGTTTCTGCAAGCCAAGACGCGGCTCGGTGCAATCATCCGCGCCGGCGTGGATGATGCGGAAATGGTGGACGCGCTGGGGATCAATATCAAACTCGTCTTCAGCGGCGTCTTCATGCTGGGTGCAGCATTGGCGGGACTGACCGGCGTGATGGGCGGCGCGTTTCTGAGTCTGTATCCCGGCGCCGATTCGGAAATCCTGCTGCTGGGCTTGGTCGTCGTCATCATCGGCGGCATGGGGAGTCTGGAAGGCGCGATTGTCGGGAGTCTCGTCGTCGGATTGCTGGACACGTTCGGCAAAGCGCTCTTCCCCGAATTGGCGTACTTTACTATTTTCGGGCCCATGGCGATCATGCTTGCGCTGCGACCGAGCGGATTGTTCGGGAGGTTGCAGTAATGTCTGACCGAAGGATTAAACTCATTGTTGTGCTGGTACTGCTCGCGCTGGCGGTGGCGATTCCACAGTTGACGACCTCCTTCTACGTCAACCTGGTCAGCGAAGTGATGATTTACGGCATGCTTGCCATGAGCATCGACATCTTGGCGGGTTTCACTGGCTTGACGCCACTCGGTCACGCCGGCATCTTTGGTATCTCGGCGTACGTCGTGGGCTATTTGCTCACCAAGAGCGGTGTGCCGGTCTACCTCGCCATTCCGTTCGGCATTACGGCATCGACCATCGCGGCGGCGTTGTTCGCCGTCATCGCGATTCGTACGTCCGGTGTCTATTTCCTCATGGTGACCTTAGCCGAGGGGATGATCGTCTGGGGCATCGCTTACCGCTGGGCGTCTGTCACCGGCGCGGAAAACGGAATCCGCGGCATCCCGCGCCCGGAGCTGGTACACGAATATTGGCAGTTCTACTACCTGGTGCTCATCGTGTTTGTTATTGCCGCCGCCGTAATGTACCGGCTCGTCAGCTCGCCTTTTGGGTTGACGCTGAAAGGGATTCGTGAGAGCGAGTCGCGGATGCGCACATTGGGCTACAACACCGCGCTTCACAAATTCATCGGCTTTACCGCGACGGGCTTTTTCGCCGGGATTGCGGGTGGGCTGTATGCCCTCTATAACCGTTTTGTCAGCCCCTCAACCGTAGAATTTGCCAGGTCCGCCGAGGGAGTGCTGATGACCATCGTCGGCGGCGCCGGCACGCTCTTTGGTCCGGTGATCGGCGCGCTGATCATCATCTTTACGCGCAACATTGTCAGTCTTTATACTTCGCGTTGGCCCACTGTGATGGGACTGATCTTTGTCGTGACGATTCTGTTCGCCCGCGATGGGTTGGTGGGCGGAGGGCGGCGGATATTCAACCGCATCCTGGATATGCGACGGACGAGTGCTCAACCCGTAGAGGAGGTGGTGTCAGCAACCCTTGAGAATCGTGAGAAACTTGGGGCGAGTGTGACTCAAGAGAGCGAGCTGCAGAAGGCTCCCTGAGTTTTTTAGCAACGAGGTCTACGAAAGACCATTCCTATGCAAGATCAGACTCCTGAGGAGGAGAACCCATGAAACGGTTTTACGTGCTAGCCCTGATCGGCGTACTCGTTGGGCTTGCCGCGTGTGCCCCCGCACCCACACCGGCACCGACTGCTGCGCCGCCAACCCAGGCGCCCGCGGCGCAGCCCACGGCAGCGCCCGCGTCGACATCGGGACCGATCAAGATCGGCGTCATGGCACCTCAGACCGGCACTCTGGCTGCCAGCGGCAAGGACATGCTCGATGGCTGGAACCTGTACTGGCAGTTGCACGGCACCAAAATCGCCGGGCGCGAGGTTCAGATCCTTATCGAAGATGATGCGGGCAATCCGGATACTGCCTTGACGAAGGCGCGCCTCTTGGTCGAACAGCGCGGCGTGGATATGCTGGTGGGCAATCTTGCCGCCAACACCGGCCTTGCCGTCGCTGATTGGGCAAAGGGCAACGGCATTCCGTACTTTATCCCGATCGTTTCAGCCGATGATCTCACCCAGCGCGCCCGCATCCCCAACGTCGTGCGCTTGGCGGGCTGGACCAGCAGCCAGACCACGCACCCCTTCGGCGAATGGGCAGCGAAGCAAGGTTACAAGACCGCCGTGACGCTCGCCCAGGATTACGCGTTCGGGCAAGAAACCATCGGCGGCTTTACTCAAACCTTTACCGAGAACGGCGGCAAAGTGCTCGCGCAGCTGTGGAATCCCATCGGCACGCCGGACTTTTCGACGTATCTCGCCCAGATCCAGAGCCAAAAGCCAGATGTTGTGTTCGTGGAAGAAACGGGCGCGGACTGCGGACGCTTTGTGAAAGCGTGGAACGATTTTGGTCTGCAGGGCAAGATCGTCTTGCTCGGCAACGAAACGCTGGTCGATCAATCCCTCTTGCGCGGCATGGGACCCGAAGCAGAAGGCATCGTCAGCGTGGGCAAGTACGCCGAAGGACTCGACGCGCCGGAAACGCAGAACTTTGTCGCCGAGTACGACAAGGCGTACAAGCTCCTTCCTTCTTACTACTCGGTGAACATGTACACCGCCGCGCAGTTGATCGCCGCGGCGATCGAGAAACTCAACGGCAACGTGTCCGACCACGCGGCATTCGTCAACACCGTAAAGAGCATTTCGCTCGCCAACACGCCGTTGGGTCCTATCAAAACGGATGACTATGGCAATCCGATTCTGAATGTCTACCTGCGCCAAGTCGTCAAGCGCCCGGACGGACGATTGTGGAACACGGTGACCTACACGTGGCCCAACGTCTCGCAGTTCTGGACGTACGACATCGCGAGTTATCTCAAACAGCCCGTCTACAGCCGCGACTTTCAACCTGGCTTCAACGCCACCGATCCTTTGAAAAAGTAGCATCGCTCATAGCTCTGGAGGGTCTCCCCAGACCCTTCGGGGCTCGGCTCGAGGTGATCGCGTGAGAGGTTTTGAGTACTCGACTCCATCAACGATGCAAGAGGCGCTCGCGCTGCTGAGCGAGCAAGGCGCGTGCCCGGTCGCGGGCGGCACGGATTTGCTCATCCACATCCGCGCCGGCATCGCCTCGCCCAAGCATCTGGTCGATTTGACTGGCATCGGCTTGGGTTACATTCGCAAAGAAAGCAGTACGATCAAGATCGGCGCGACCACGACGTTCGAGGAATTATTGGAATCGGATCGGATCTGCCGCGATTTGCCGTGCCTGAGTCAAGCCGCGCGCCAGGTCGGGGCGGTGCAAACGAGAAACCTGGCGACGATTGGCGGCAACCTGTGCTCCGCCGTCCCGTCTGCAGACTCCGCGCCGCCGCTCTTGGCGTATGACGCGCAGGCGAAGATTGCCGGACGCGGTGGCGAGCGCGTCGTGGCGCTGGAGCAGTTCTTTGCCGGACCGAAGAAGAACGTGTTGAAAGCGGATGAGCTTTTGATCGAAATTCAGATTCCGTTGCCGCCGCCGCGCACTGGCGCGCATTTTCTCAAGAAAGGTCGACGGAGCGCAATGACGCTCGCCGTGGCGAATGTTGCCGCGCGGCTGACGCTCGCCGAAGATGGGCGCACGGTGGAACAAGCGCGCATCGCGCTGGGCGCCGTCGCGCCGACACCGCGTCGCGCCAAGCAAGCCGAAGCGTTGCTTCAAGGCAGCGCGGTGTCCGCGGTGCTGATCGAGCACGCCGCGTCGGTCGCCGCGGGCGAGATCGCGCCGATCAGTGATCTGCGCGCGACGGCGGACTATCGCCGCGAGGTGAGCCGGGTGCTTGTCCAACGCGCGCTCGAACAAGCGTGGCAAACCGCATCAGGACGAGCAGCGACATGATCGAGCGACAAATCGAATTGCGCGTCAACGGACAAGCGCATCACGTCGTCATCAAGCCGCAAGACCTTTTAGTCGATGTGCTGCGCGACCAACTCGGTCTCACCGGCACGAAAAAGGGCTGCGGCACCGGTGAATGCGGCGCGTGTACGGTTTTGATCGACGGTCGTCCGGTCAATGCCTGCCTGGTGCTCGCCGTGCGCGCGCAGAACAAGGACATTCTGACGATCGAAGGGTTGGGCACGCCCCAACAGCTGCACCCGTTGCAGCAAGCGTTTATCGAGAACGCCGCGGTGCAATGCGGCTTTTGCGCGCCGGGAATGTTGCTCTCCGCCAAAGCACTGCTTGACAAAAATCAGTTTCCGACCGAGCGCGAAATTCGCCAAGCCATCTCCGGGAATCTCTGCCGCTGCACCGGCTATGCCAAAATCGTTCGAGCGATCCAGTCGGCGGCGCGAGTGATGGCGCAGGGAGGAGGCGGCAAGCCATGACCCACGTCATCGGTCAGCGGATTCCGCGGCACGATGCGATCCTGCAAGTCACCGGCAAGGCGGAATACGGCGTCGATCTCGCGCGCCGCGGAATGCTGCATGCCAAGGTGTTGCGCAGCGCGCTGCCGCACGCGAAAATTGTCCGGCTCGATGTTTCGCGCGCGGAGAAACTACCCGGCGTCGCGGCGATCCTCACCGCGGCGGACGTGCCGGACAATCGTTTTGGCTTTACACATCTCGATCAGCCGCTGCTCGCCGAAGACCGCGTGCGCTATCTCGGCGATGCGGTTGCGGTCGTCGCGGCGGATTCGGTCGATACTGCCGCCGAAGCGATTCAGCTCATCGATGTGGAGTACGAACCGTTGCCGGCGATCTTCGACCCGGTGCGGGCGATGGAGCCCGACGCACCGAAACTTCACGGCGAAAGCAACATCGCGGCGCACATCAAAATTCGTTTCGGCGACATCGACCTGGGCTGGTCGCGCTCGGACGAGATCATCGAGGAAACGATTACAACGCAGACGATTGAGCACGCGAGCATCGAGCCGCACGCCGGACTCGCCGAAATTGACGCGCGCGGGAGGCTGACGGTATACAGCAGCGTGCAGCGCCCCTTCCTGATCGCCAGCGACCTGAGCAAAATCCTCAAGATTCCGATGAACCGGATTCGCGTGGTGGTGCCGGCAGTGGGCGGCGGGTTCGGCGGGAAAAACGAGATCACGATGGAGCCGTACCTCTGCCTCCTCGCGATGAAAACGAACAAGCCGGTGAAGATCGTTTATACGCGCGAGGAGGAATTCCAGGCGACCACGGTGCGGCATCCGTACATCGTCACTTACAAGAGCGGCGTGAAAAAAGATGGCACGCTGGTCGCGCGTCAGGCGAAGATCATCAGCGATACCGGAGCGTACGTTTCCTGGGGCGCGTCGACGCTGAGCAAGGCGTGCATTCACGCGGCGGGACCGTATCACATCCCACACGTCAAAATCGATGGGTATTTGGTTTACACCAACAACAGTCTGGGAGGCGCGATGCGCGGCTTTGGCGTGCCGCAACTCGGCTTTGCGCACGAAGTCCACACGGATACCATCGCCGAGAAACTGGGCATCGACCCACTCGAATTCCGGCTCAAGAACGTGCTGACCAACGGCTCGACGTTGCCCACTGGTCAGGTTTTGGAAAGCGTATCGATCACCGAAACGATTCGCCAAGCCGTCAACCTGATCGGATGGAAGAAGGAGATCGCGCGGGGATGAAAAAACGCGGCAAGGGCATCGCGTGCATGATCTATCCGATTGGCTTTACGTCGTACCCGAATCCCAGCGCGGCGTTCGTCAAGGTCAACCAGGATGGGACGGCAGTCGTGTTGACCGGCGCGACCGATGTCGGACAAGGTTCGACGACGGCGCTGGCGCAGATCGCGGCGGAAGAATTAGGCATCGCTTACAACGCGGTCACGATGGTGACGAGCGATACGGAACGCACGCCGTTGGATTTCGGTTCGGTCGCGAGCCGAGTGACGTATATCACGGGCAACGCGGTCCAGCGCGCCGCGGGCGAAGCGAAGAAGACGTTACTGGAAGTTGCCGCCGAGATGCTCGACGTGCTGAGTCCGGCTGAACTCGCGGTCGGCGGCGGGCGCGTGTTCATCAAGAATTTTCCGGAACGCTCCGTGTCCATTGCCGAGGTCGCGCGCGAAGCCACGCTGGTCAAAGGTCGTCCGCCGATTGGCGATGCCAGCTACAATCCGGACACGACGCTCCTTGATCCCGAAACCGGCCACGGCAAACCGTACGAGACCTACGTGTTTGCGACGCAGATCGCCGAGGTCGAAGTGGATACCGAGACCGGCGAAGTCGAGGTGCTGCGGATCGCTGCCGCGCACGATTGTGGGCAAGCCATCAACCCTCTCCTGGTGGAAGGACAGATCGAAGGCGGCATTGCGATGGGACTGGGTTTCGGCTTGATGGAAGAGATGGTACTGGAAGAAGGTCGCGTCAAGAACCCACAATTCACCGATTACATCTTGCCGACCGCCCTCGATATGCCAGAAGTGGAGGTGAGTATTGTAGAAGACCCTGTATCCACTGGTCCCTTTGGGGCTAAAGGTGTTGGTGAACCCTCTTTGATTCCTACAGCACCAGCGATCATCAACGCCATTCATGACGCGGTGGGGATTCGCATTCGTGATCTGCCGGCGACCCCAAGCAAAATCCTTGCTGCCCTCAAGGAAAAGCCAAGGGCATAAAATCCAAGGAGGAGAAATGAAAAAGTCAATGCTCGTCTTGGTCGCGGCGCTCGCAGTCCTGGTCGTGCTCGCTGCCTGCGCGCCCGCGCCAACCGCCACGCCTGTACCGCCGCCACCAACGACCGCGCCGCCGACGGCAGCACCAGCGTCGCCGACCACGGCGCCGGCACAGCCGACCGCAGCACCCAAGCCGACCACCGCGCCGACGACGGCGCCCACAGCGGCTTCGACAGCTGCACCGGCGAAGGGTTCTATCAAGATCGGCGTCATCGCGCCAACCACCGGCAACTTTGCCGCGAACGGACAAAGCATGATCAACGGCTGGAAGCTGTGGTGGGACAAGAACGGATACACCGTCGCCGGCCGCCAAGTCGAAATGTACTACGAAGACGATGCGGCGAATCCGGACACCACGTTGAGCAAGGCGCGGTTGCTTGTCGAACAGCGCGGCGTGAACATGGTCGTCGGTCCCCTCGCGGCGAACACCGGTCTCGCGCTCGCCGGGTACGCCAAAGATCATCCCACCATCCCCTTCTTCTTCCCCATCGTTTCTGCGGATGATCTGACGCAGCGCACGCCCTATCCCAACGTTATCCGCGTCGCGGGTTGGACGAGTAGTCAAACCACGCACCCGCTGGGCGAGTGGGCGGCGAAGCAAGGTTACAAGAAAGCGGTGACCGTCGGTCAAGACTTTGCTTTTGGCTGGGAAACGGTCGGCGGCTTTGCGCGGACCTTCACCGAAAATGGCGGGCAAGTCCTGACGCAGATCTGGCACCCCATCGGCGTGCCGGACTTTGGTCCCTACATGGCGCAGATTCAGGCGCAGAATCCGGACGTCGTCTTCATCGAAGAGTCCGGCGGCGATGCGGTCAAGTTCATCAAGGCGTGGAGCGACTTTGGGCTCAAGGGCAAGATTCAACTGCTCACGAACCAGACCGCGATGGATCAGTCCGCGCTGGGATCGATGGGACCGGAAGCCGAAGGGACGATTTCCGTGGGGCACTTTGCGGAAGGACGCGACGACCCGGTGACGCAAGCGTTCGTCTCGGACTATGACGCGGCGTACAAGAAACTGCCGTCGTACTACGCCGCCGATATGTACACCGCGGCGCGCATCCTGACGGAAGCGATCCAAAAAGTAAATGGAAATGTCGAAGATAGCAGCAACTTTATGAAGGTCGTGTTGGCGAGCGATCTGAGCAACACGCCGATGGGGCCGGAAAAGATGGACGCGTACGGCAATCCCATCGAGAACGTCTATCTGCGCAAGGTGGTGAAACGTCCTGATGGACGGCTATGGAATGTCGTGACGTTCACCTGGCCCAGCGTCTCGCAGTTCTGGACATACAAGCCGGAGGACTTTCTCAAGAATCCGGTCTACAGCCGCGATTACCAGGGAATCAAGAAATAGCTATTGTTCGAAGCCGGTGCCCGGCATGCAAGCTCTGCGCCCGCCGCCGGGCACCGGCACTCTCGAACCAGGATTGGAAGTGGACCATGCCTGAAGGAACAACGACGACTTTCAACCCGGATCGTCCCATCGCGCTGACGCTGGAAAATGTGTCGAAAGATTTCGGCGGGCTGCGCGCGGTGGATCGCGTTAACCTGCGCGTGCCAGTCGGCGAGCGGCGGGCGATCATCGGTCCCAATGGCGCCGGCAAAACGACGGTCTTCAATCTCATCTCTGGCGAACTGCCGCTCACCGGAGGTCACATTTTCCTTTTCGATCACGATGTAACCGCGATGCCGCCGCATCGGCGCGTCGGTTTGCGGCTGGGACGGACGTACCAGATCACCAACGTCTTTCAGGGGCTTTCGGTCGAGGAAAACGTGTTGCTCGCGGCACAAGGTCTCTCGAACACGAAATTCGCGGTGTATCGCTCCCTGCCCGGCGGCGGACCCATCCGCGAAAAAGTGACCTCCGCTTTGCAAGCGACGGATTTGTCCGATAAAGCACATCTGCCCGCCAACAAACTGTCGTACGGCGAACAGCGCCAACTCGAACTCGCGCTTGCTCTCGCAACTGACCCGCGCGTCCTGATGCTGGACGAACCTGCCGCCGGTCTGTCCGCCGTCGAACGGACGCGCATCGCCGCGTTGATTCGAAGCCTGCCCAAAACGCTGACCATCGTCTTGATCGAGCACGATATGGACCTCGCACTGGGGTTAGTCGATATGGTGACCTGCTTGCATTTCGGCAAAGTGATCGCCGAAGGGACCCCGGACTCGATCCGCGCGAATGCCACGGTGCAAGAGATTTATCTGGGAGCCGATTGAATATGCTAGAAGTTCGCGATCTCCACAGTTACTACGGCGGCGCGCACGTGCTGCGCGGTGTGTCGCTGACGATCCCGGAAGGCAAAGTGGTCGCGCTCCTGGGGCGAAATGGCATGGGCAAGACAACGCTGATCCGCTCCATCATGGGCACGACGCCGCCGACCGTGCGGCAGGGTAGCATTCGTTATAACGGCGAGGAATTGGTCGGCAAGTCACCGCACGACATTGCCCAGCATGGACTGGGACTCGTGCCGCAAGGGCGACGCGTCTTTCAGTCGCTCACCGTGCAGGAACATCTCACTGTCGCCAGCCGTCCGCCCAAAAGCCATTCGGACACACGCGTGAATTGGACGCTGGATCGAATTTACGATCTCTTCCCGCGTCTCGCCGAGCGCAAAGAACATCGCGGCAATCAGTTGAGCGGCGGCGAACGCCAGATGCTCGCGATCGCACGCGCCTTGACGACGAACGCGGATCTGCTCCTGATGGACGAGCCGTCCGAGGGTCTCGCGCCGATCATGGTGCATCAACTCCGCACCGATTTCCAAGCGCTCAAAGCATCCGGCGTCCCCATCTTTTTGGTTGAGCAGAACGTGGGCTTGGCGCTTGCTGTCGCCGACGAAGTGTTTATCATCGAGGGGGGTCAAATCGTTTACCAGGGACAGCCGCAGGAATTGGCGGCGAACCACGAAATCAAACGCAAGTATCTGGGCGTCGCGTAAAACGCCGAAGGCAGAAAGCAGCCGGCAGCCGGCGTTGTTTTCTGCTTTCTGGATTGCAGGAGGATCTGAGAATGCGCGCAATGGTCGTCAAAAATTACAAAGAACCCCTCGAACTCGTCGATTTGCCGGTGCCTGAAGTAAAACCCGGTTCGGTGTTGATTCGCGTTCTGACTTGCGGCGTGTGCTATTCCGATTTCAAAACCGTACGCGGCAAGATGGCGTACTCGCCGACATTGAAATTGCCACATGTCCCAGGTCACGAAATCTGCGGCGAGGTGGTCGAAGCCAAGCCCGACGCCGGCTTTCGTGTGGGCGAGCGCGTCATCGTCTATAATTATTGGTCGTGTGGCAAGTGCGCGATGTGCCGCATGGGCATGGAGAACTTGTGCGAGAACCTGCAGGGCTGGGTCGGCTTTACCACGCCCGGCGGCTTTGAAGAATTTCTCGCGGTGCCGGCGGAGCGGCTGCTGCATCTGCCCGATAGCGTCACGCCGGAACAAGCCGCGCCGACTTCGTGCGCGCTCGGTACGAGTTATCGCGCGGTCGTCACGCGCGCGCAGGCGCGACCCGGTCAAACGGTGGTTGTGCAGGGCGTCGGCGGCGTGGGGCTGTACAGCGTCCAAGTCGCGCGGGCGGCGGGCGCGCGCGTGCTCGCGGTCGATATCGATCCCAAGCATCTGCAAGTCGCCGCGCAGATGGGCGCGGTCAAAGGCGCGCTCGCCGGCGACGAAGCGCGCGCAGTCGTCCGCGATTTCACGTCGGGCTTGGGCGCAGATGTCGTGATCGACACGGTGGGGCACGAGGAATCGCTGCATCACGCCGCGCAGATGGTGCGGCGCGGCGGGCGCGTCGTCGGCGTCGGCTACATCGTTGGCGGATTCGCGCGCGTGCAGACGGACGATTACGTGCTGCGCGAAATTGAATTTATCGGCTCGCGCTATGTGCAGCGGCACGAGTTGGAGCGCGCGATCCAGATGCTCGCCGCCGGCATCGTGCAGCCGGTGATCGACGACGTGCTCCCGCTCGAATCGGCGAACGAAGCGTTCACGCGGCTGGAGCAAGGCAAGGTGGTTGGCA
>Ga0272448_1001440_pt1 | contig 31994 bp, 24 predicted proteins | sample YNPCB0191_FD_202220 | JGI IMG/M metagenome (GOLD analysis project Ga0272448, IMG submission 202220) | Hot spring sediment microbial communities from Yellowstone National Park, WY, United States - YNP-CB-019-1 | ecosystem: Environmental > Aquatic > Thermal springs > Hot (42-90C) > Sediment...
ATCGGATCCATGTGGACGGCTACTGCTCTTCCATAGACGAGTAGAAAGAGCCTGCCGTCTATGTTCTTTCTGACCCCACAGAATCCTGTCTGCCCAATAGACAGTCTACAGTATCTTGGGCAAGCTAAGCACTTGACCCTCGAATTGTCCATTCTCGTGTAGAGTTCAGCTTCCTTCAAATTAGGTTCACTACCTTCTATGATTGGGGAGACTAATATCTTTTGATTTGTCACCAAGAATTATACATTGGTGGAGGGAGATCACGATTTCTTTAGGCCTTGGCCTTCTTGAAGACTTCTATGACGTTGTCTCTGAGGATTCTCCTGGCGAAATTCTTGGCTTCCTCTTCGGTAAACCTTCCCCTGTCAACCTTCTCTCTAAGGACCTGGGCGATATGGGTTCTCGCCATCTTCGAATGCGCGTATATTCCTTCGACGAACCTATAGTCTCCGCCGAAACCAAGTATCTTGTTTGAAGGTATTGTGTCTATCCAGTCTTTCAAGGCATCACATGCCGAAGTTGGAGAGACAATATGTAACCAGCTTAGGTCTGCATAAACGTTCGGCAGGTTCTTTGCGATATCGGCTAGCTCCTTGGTGTATGGATATGAGCCATGGAATACATCGAACTTGACGTCATGATATTCCATGAACAGGTTCGACAGAAGGAGGGGGTGAGAGTTGCTTACTAGGTTCAGGTTCCCCTCTTGAAGGCCGGTGTGGACTTGCACTGGGCATTCATGCTGGGCTGCGAGCTGAAGAATCTTGTGTACCATGTAGTCTTGGAGGCTTCTACCTTCTTCTATTGAGATCTGATCTGGGACCGTGACTCTGACTCCATCGTTTCTCGTGTATCTTATGAATGTGTCTTTTGAACTCATTATCCTATTGAACACCCTTTCCGCCTCATTGAATGTGGCTTTTTCGAAGTATATGCTTCTCTCATAGGCAAGGGCTATCTTGAATCCCACAATCTTGTCCAGTATGCCTGCCACCCTTAACTCAAGCGCTCTCTCTAGTTCCCTAAGCGAATGTATCGGTAGCCCTTGCATGCGACTCAACTTCCTCACATCTTCTCTGCTTCGGATCATGATGTAGTCTTCGAGTCTGACGACTGGCGCGAAGAATTCTCTGTCTACGTCGACTATATCAGAGATGCCATCGTAGATTGACCGTTCAATCCTAGCCTTTTTCTTCAATATTTTCCTATAGAGGCCCTTCTTGTTTTCGATGTTCATTCTGTTGGAGAGTTCTTCTATTGACTTCTCGTTGACTTCTTCTATGCCATAGATGTCGTTGACTGCAATCTTTATTGCCTGAAAGTATGATGTGTTCTTGGCTCTGCTCCAGAAAGGCTCCACAATTCTCCACCTCTCCAAGACTGGTATGTTGATGTTCACGGCTTTAGCGAGGTCCTCTAAGCTCAAGCCCGCAGAAACTAGGTCGGATGAAGCATAGTGTGAGAGAAGTACTTGAAGAGGGTCAACTCTCTGCGCTATCCTTTCGTCTTCAGCCGCCACATGTTCGTGAGTGTCGTAGATCCAAAGCTCTTGAATATAGTCTTCAAGGCTGGACATGATCTGATCTCGACTTTTCAAGGATAAAAACGTTTTCCGCCTATCCAGGGAAAACGTTGTCCCCCTAAGCCTTCAAATGTTTGTTGGAAGGGGTGTTGTCTGATACGGTCGTCTGGACACCCATTATCGTTGGCCTGATAGACGTCTCCCAAATGTAGGGGGCAATTTTGGGGAACGAAAAGAGCATTGCTTATTGAAAATACTGCTTAAAAAAGGCTTATTTAGTGCAAAATCGAAGATTAAGACATGGCTGACCAGAAGGGGATCTTGGTCTTAACTTGGAGAGAAATCGACGAGCTTCTGGATATGAAGGAGGTTATCCAAAGTGTTGAAGCAGCCTTTCGTGAGAAGGGAGCTGGAAAGGTTCAGATGCCACCCAAGATATATCTTGACTTCAGACGATATGGTGGTGACCTCAGGGCGATGCCTGCATACCTCGAAACAGCCGACGTAGCAGGAGTCAAGATCGTTAACTTCCACCTCGAGAACAGAAGCATCGGGCTGCCGAGTGTAATGGCGATGATAGAACTTGTGGATCCAAGGAATGGTAGGCCTCTAGCCATCTTGGATGGAACCAAGATGACGTCATATAGGACGGGTGCTGCCAGCGCAGTTGCTACAAAATATTTGGCACGGAAGAACTCGAAGGTCCTCGGTGTAATCGGTGCTGGAACTCAGTCACGGACACAGATCGAGGCCATATCCAAGGTAGCTTCGCTGGAAGAGATTCACATTTACGACACAGACGAGCATGCGTCCCTGAAACTGAGCAGATATGTAAAGGAAAAGGGTTTTGCCTCCAAAGTCTATGTGGAGTCTAGGGTGCAGGATGCAGTCGGAAGTGCTGATATCGTCTCGACGGTTACTCCTTCGAGATCGCCGATCGTGTTCTCGGAATGGCTTAAGGAGGGGGTGCATATTAACGCGATCGGCGCAGACGCTCCTGGGAAGCAGGAGCTAGATCCTAGAATTCTCAAGGAGGGCAAGATCGTCGTTGACGATATGGAGCAGACGCTGCATTCTGGCGAAATAAATGTTCCAATCTCAAGGGGTATAATGAGAAAGGAAGACGTCTATGCTGAGCTGGGAGAAATTGTGGTAGGAAAGAAGATGGGGAGGGCTTCAGACTCAGAAATTACCATCTTTGATTCGACAGGCCTGGCGATATTGGATGTCGCGGTTGGAAGCTTGATATATCAGAGGGCGGTTTCAGAAAATAGGGGTACAAGGCTAGACTTAATCGACACACGTTTGTGAGATGGCGGAGCTGCAAGGGCTATTCTTATGGGGTGCGGAAGCAGTTTCAGTCGGTGTGGGCTCCGAAATCTGTGATGCTAGATTGACTTCCTCCGAGGGCTTTGGCATAATACCCCTTTCGTCTTAGTTCGTGGGCGAATTCTCTTGGAAACCCGTGAACGGTGTAGACTTCTTCTGGGTCAACCTTCTTGACAACCTTCAGTAAGTCGTCGAAGTCGCAGTGGTCGCTTAGAGGAAGATAATGGTCTCCACTCGAGTTTCTTGTGTGCATGTCAACGGCCCACCCAGAAAAAGACAGTGTGCTGGCATTATATCTTTCCTTCAGATAGGAGATCATACTGTTATTGGGCGAATATGATGGCGCGATCAATATCCAAGGTCTCCTGTCAAGTAGTCCTTCCTTTCTGGCTTCAAAGTAGCTCTTGAATGAGTTCAATGGCACTCCTAGGCTGGAGCAGACTTGATTCATCTTCTTGACCGATTCATGGACATAGATTGGAGACCAAGAAGAGAAGAGGTAAGAGAGGACCTGTGCCTTGCCAAGAGCATATCCACATAATATTACAGGCGTTCCCCTCGAGTAACTTTCAGAGATCAGTCTGTTGGCGTCGTCGACGACAGCAGCTGGAGAAGGAAAAGAGTACCTCTTGTTTCCATATGTTGTCTCGACTATAAGGGTCCTAGCCTTCGGTATCTTGGGCGCTTTCAAGAAAGCTCTTGGCCTCAGTGCAATGTCGCCTGTGTAGAAGATTTCGCCGCCGATCAGAATGGACCTTGAGCCGACTATGTGACCTGAATCAAATAGTTCAACCTCCTCCACACTTTTTGGGTCTGGTAGGCTGAAGCCTCTTTCACGGGCGATGGCCACGGTCTCGCTTGAAGATATGAGGTTGTTCTCCGTCCAGTTGCAGACGTGGTCTATGTGAGCGTGGGATACGAATACGTAGTCTGCATTGGATGGCGAAAGAGGGTCAAGAGCAAAAGTTCTATCCCCATACTCAACGACGACTCCCTCGTTGGCTCTGATCACGGTCCTTTTCGGCAATCTTCAGCCACCATCGTAGGACATCAAGGCTGACATATGGTATGTAATTAACCTTCGTTAAGGCGTATGTAGTTCTAACGGGATCAGTTTCCCACCAGAATTCCACGTCTTCAGCCGTCGAACCATTTTCCATCTCGTTTGCTGATGCCCTGTTCCTTCGCGAGCATCTTGAAATTAGATCGACTGTCTACATGACTTGAGGTTTATTGTACATAATGTATCGTGGCCTTCTTAAAGGATAAAATAGTAGCATATCAAATCCTAGGATGCAAAATGCCAGTAAAAATAGGCTTGATTGGAAAGACAAATACGGGCAAGACCACATTCTTCAACTCGGCCACCCTTCAGACGGCAGAAGTCTCAACCTACCCTTTCACAACCAAGACGCCCAATATGGGGGTCGCCAACGTCGTAACTCTCTGTGTTCACAGGGAGTTTAGGGTGAAGGACAACCCTAGGAATTCCAGATGTGAAGACGGATGGAGGTTCATCCCGATCGAGCTTGTCGACCTCCCAGGCCTGATCAAAGGTGCATGGATGGGAAAGGGACTGGGCAACCAGTTCTTGTCTGTGGCAGCCCAGTCTGACGCCTTGGTCCACATTGTGGATGCTTCAGGTTCGATAGATTCTGAGGGGAGGATAGCGGAACCTGGCACCGGAGATCCGGTCGCCGACATCGCTGACATCGAAGAAGAGCTTGTCATGTGGTATCTTAAGCTGATTCTGGCCAACCAGGACCGAATAGAAAGAGATCTTAAGAAGGAGATAGACTTGCCGACTTCGATTCAGGGCTTCATGCAGGGAATCGGGATTACGAAGGCGCATGTCGAGCAGGCCCTTGAAAAGGCTGGTTTGGCGCAAAAGGACTACCTTAACTGGAGTGAGACGGAATTGAAGGATTTCACGTGGACGCTCAGAGATGTCTCGAAGCCTACCATAATAGTCGCGAACAAGATGGACCTTCCACATGCCCAAGAAAACTTTGAGAGAATCCGCGAAGAGTACTCAGACGTGATAGTGGTTCCAGCAAGCGCTGAAGCAGAATTGACTTTGAGGAGGGCTGAGCAGAAGGGTTACATAAAATATGTTCCAGGCGAAGAAAGGTTTATGATACTTGACTCAGGCCATCTGACGGACAACCAAAAGTGGGCTTTGAACTTCATACGCAAGACAATATTGCGTCAGTACCTTCACACGGGAGTGCAGTTTGCGCTGAATGTTGCCGTCTTCAAGCTTCTGAAGATGAGTACTGTTTATCCGGTCTATGATCCTAAGACGTTGACGGATAAGGATGGAAATGTCCTCCCCGATGTTCACTTGATGCCTTCAGGTTCGACTATAGCCGACCTCGCAAGAGAGGTTCATACTGCTTTGGCGAAGGGGCTACTTTATGGCATAGACTGTCGTGACGGAATAAGGTTGCCTGCCTCATATAAGCTTAGAGACAGGGATGTCATCTCTTTGGTTTCGGCAAGCTCCAAGAAAAAGTAGCTGTAAATGTGATGCACTTGGCAACATATGGGGAGTGAATAACCGCATACTCCCATCAGGCCTGATCGTGGGAGAGTAGATTGGGCCAAGAATGCCGTCAGCACTCCGAATCTATTTATGTGAAAATACACATTTAGAGAAACGATTCAGAGCCTTCTCCAGCGTTCACCTTCTTTGGTGTCTTCAATAAGTATTCCGAATCTGACTTTAAGTTCTTCTCTGATCTTGTCAGCTAGTTCGAAGTTTCTTTCCTGTCTCGCTCTTCTTCTTGCCGCTATGAGGCTCTTGGCTTCCTCTGGAAGTTCTTTTTCGCCTTCTATGAATTCGTTCAGCTTGAGTCCGAGGACTCTGTCAAACCATAACATTAGTTCTATTATCTTCTCTGAATCCTTCTTTGTGATCATGTTTTTTGCTAGCATTTTGTTGACGTCGGAGATGAAATCGAAGAATACGGCTAAGGCCTTAGGCATGTTTATGTCATCATTTAATGCTCTAAGGAAACCGGCTCTCGCTCTAACAATTAGGGGACGGAGCCTTCTTGAATGTCTTCCTTCCTGTACGCTATTGAGCTTCTTGAGAAATTCGGCGATTCTGCTTATGGACGCTCTTGCGGCATCTAGGCCTCTGAAGGTGAAGTCGAGTTGATGTCGGTAGTGAGAGGACATAAGAAGGTATCTTATTTCCCTCCAGCTGTATCCCTTATCCATGACATCTTTAAGGGTGTAGTAGTTCTTCAGGGACTTTGACATCTTCTTTCCTTCGACTAGAAGGAATTGGCAGTGGATCCAATAGTGCACAAATGTCTTTCCTGTCGCAGCTTCGCTTTGAGCTATCTCATTGCAGTGGTGTATGTATATGTGGTCGATTCCTCCACAGTGGATGTCAAAGGTTTCTCCAAGATACTTCATGCTCATGGCGCTGCATTCGATATGCCAGCCGGGGAAGCCTGTTCCCCATGGGGAAGGCCACTCCATCTGCCTTTTGACATCTTTCGGAGAAAACTTCCACAGTGCGAAGTCTGTGATGTTTCTCTTACCTGGGATAACTTCCACTCTTGCACCTGCCTTCAGGTACCTGTTCAGCTGTTTGAAGTTCATTCCTGTCAGTTTGCCATATTCTTTAAACTTGGATGTGTCAAAGTATATGCCGTCGCCTTCGATTGTGTACGTGTATCCTTTGTCTTCCAGCTTCTTGATCAGCTCTATCATTTCCTTTATATTTTCTGTTGCCTTAACTATGATATGTGGCTTCAAGATATTCAATGTTTCAAGATCTTTGAAGAAGACGGCTGTAAAGTATTCGGCGAGCTCCCAAGCGTTCTTCTTCAGCTCTCTAGCCATCATCTCGACTTTGTCTTCGCCAGAATCAGCTTGGCTTGTCAGATGACCTACATCTGTGATGTTCATTACATGAGTTACTTTGTAGCCGTTGACTTCTAGTACACGTCTAATGATGTCCTCGTCAATGTAGGTCCTCAGGTTTCCTATGTGAGGGTAATCGTAGACCGTCAGCCCACAGCAGTACATTTTAACCTCCTGGTCCTTTATCGGCTTGAATATCTGCTTTCTTCGTCCGAGGGTGTTATAGAACCTTATCGCCAATCTTTCTTCCTCGCTCCAGTATTAGGCTGCGAAAATCTAATATAGGTTTTTTCGAAGAGACATTGTATTGTATGCGTTGAAGTTTCAGGTTGCCGGCTTCATCTCACTTGTTTTATGATATTCCTGCAGCGATTTGGCCTCGAATTCCTTGACATGTGAGACGCCTTTGATCAGCTGTTCTAGGACACTGGGGACTGTGACCACCTGTATCCCCATCTCCACGGCTTTTCTTCTTATGGCGTATTCGTCTTCCATGACGGTCTCAATTTCCTCTACACTCTTTGGTTCAGGTATGTTGATGACCAAGTCTATTCTACGGTTAACTATGTACGTGAGAACGTTCGGCTCCACCTTATCGCTGACCTTGTTAAGTACCTTAACGTTAAGTCCTCTTTCCTTAAAGTAGGCTGCAGTTCCAGGTGTGCAGTATATATTGCATCCGAGCCAGAGTAGCTGTCTAACCAATGGCTCTATCTCAGCCTTTCTCATGTCTGTGCCTACGCTGACGAAGACGTTCCACCTCGGGTTTGTGGGCGCCTTCGATCCGACTGCGATTGAGGCTTTGACTAATGCTTCATAGAAGTTGTCGCCGAGGCATGCTGCCTCGCCTGTGGACTTCATCTCAACCCCTAGGATTGGGTCTGCGCCGTCTATCTGCATGAAGGAGAACTGGGGTGCCTTCACACCAACATGTGATACCTTCACTTCGTCTGCGTCTTCTATGCCCAAGTTCAGGAGTGCTCTTGCAGAGTAGTCCATCAAGTTTATTCCCTTGACTTTGGATACGAAAGGCATCGACCTGCTAGCCCTCAGGTTACATTCTATCACGCTCACCTCATGTCCTTTAACCAAGTACTGTATGTTGAATGGCCCGACGATCTTCAACGCTCTAGCGATCTTTCTGGAGTAGTCGTTGAGGGTTGCGATGTGATGGCTTGAGAGATGCTGTGATGGGATTATCATGGTGGCATCTCCTGAATGGATACCAGCCTGTTCAAGATGCTCTATGATCGCGCCTATGACGACGTTTGCGCCGTCACATACGCCGTCGACTTCCACTTCCATCGCTCCACCTACGAACTTGCTGACCGTCACAGGGAACTCTCTTGTGACCTTCGCCGCTCTCTTCAAGAAGTCTTCCAGTTGACGATCGTTCCAAGCGACCTTCATGACAGAGCCTCCTAGCACGTAAGATGGCCGCACTATGACCGGATAACCTATGGTTTCAGCAAACTTCTTTGCATCATCGATCGAGCTGAACTTCGCCCATTTTGGTTGAGGGATGCCGAGGCTGTCTAAGAGAGAGCTGAACTTGACTCGGTCTTCAGCTCTGTCAACGTTCTCGCCTTCGGTGCCGAGGATTCTAACGTTCCATTTGGAGAGTTTCGGTGCGAGGTTGTTTGCGGTCTGTCCTCCGACGCAGGTGACCACCCCTATTGGATCTTCCTTTTCGTAGATGTCCAGAACCCTCTCTAATGTTATCTCTTCAAAGTAGAGTTTGTCGCTCATGTCGTAGTCGGTTGATACTGTTTCAGGGTTGCAGTTGACGACGATGGTTTCGTTGACGCCCAGCTTCTTTAGAGACCAAACGAGGTTCATGGTGCTCCAGTCGAATTCGACAGAGCTTCCTATTCTGTATGTTCCCGCCCCCAGAACTATCACCTTGTTCTTACTGTCTCTGAAGTCGATGTCGTCTTGGTCTCCTCCATATGTTAGGTAGAGGTAGTTGGTTTTGGCAGGCCACTCCGCAGCCAAGGTGTCCACCTGCTTGACGACAGGCGTGATTCCAAATGTCTTCCTGAATTCTCTGACCTGCCTTTCGGTCGCCTTCACCGCCCTTGCTATTTGGCTGTCTGAGAAGCCTATCTTCTTCGCATCCTTGACTAATGGGACGCAGTCTTTGCTGAGTTCACCTAATGCTTTCAGCTTCTGCTCCATGTCGACGATCTTCTTTATCTTCTCAATGAACCATCTGTCGATCCATGTCAGCTTGCAGATTCTCTCAACGCTGACGCCAGCCTTCAGCGCCTTAACTATGTTGAGAAGTATCGAATCAGTCGGCATCGATAAGACGTTTTCGAGTTGTTCTATGGATTCGCCTTCTAGGTCTGCTGAAAGGCCGTCAAGTCCCACATCAAGCATTCTCATTGCCTTCTGCAATGCTTCTTCGAAGGTTCTGCCGATCGCCATAACTTCTCCAACGGACTTCATTTGTGTCCTTAGCCTCCTGTCCACGTAACCGAATTTTGAAAGATCCCATCTTGGAACCTTGAAGACGACGTAGTCCAGTGCTGGCTCAAAGAAGGAGCTTGTCACGTTCGTCACCTTATTGGTTATTTCAGGAAGGCTGTAGCCCACTGCAAGCTTGGCGGCGATGTATGCGAGAGGATAGCCTGTGGCTTTGCTTGCGAGAGCAGAAGACCTGGAAAGTCTTGGATTTATTTCAATAATATAGAACTTGTTTGAATTGGGATCTAGTGCGAGTTGCACGTTGCATTCTCCAACTATCTTGCTGGCCCTTGTGGCCTTTATCGAAGCCTCTCTTAGAAGGTGATATTCGTCGTTGGTGAGCGTCTGAGATGGAGAAACCACAAAATTGTCTCCCGTATGCACTCTCATGCCCAGCATGTTTTCCATGTTGCAGACGGTTATCGCGTTATCCTCATAGTCTCGTACGACCTCATATTCTACCTGCTTATATTTTCCTATGTATTCTTCGATTAGAACCTGGCCGATGTAGCTGTTGGCGATCCCTCTGCTTACAATCTCATCTAGTTCTAGCTGGTTGTAGGCTACGCCTCCCCCTCTTCCGCCGAGGTTGTATGCCACCCTCACTATGACAGGATAGCCTATTCTTTCGGCTACTGCCAACGCGTCTTTGACGTTTGTGACAGCCTCGCTTGCAAGCACCGGGAGGCCGTTGTTCTCCATCGTCCTCCTGAAGAGTTGTCTGTCTGAAGTTATGTTTATGCTCTCAACACTGGTTCCAAGAACTTTGACACCGTACTTCTCAAATACCCCCCTGTTGTAGAGTTCGAAGCCGCAGTTCAATGCGGTCTGGCCTCCGAAGCCCAGCAGTACACCATCTGGGCGTTCCTTTACGATAACCTTCTCGACAAATTCGGGTGTTGTAGGAAGCAGGTATACCCTGTCAGCCATCTTGGGGTCTGTTTGGATGGTGGCAATATTCGAGTTGACCAAAACTGTCTCAATCTTTTCCTCCTTTAGAGCCTTGAGCGCCTGAGTACCTGAGTAGTCGAATTCTCCGGCCATCGATATCTGAATTGGGCCTGAGCCTATTACCAGAACCTTTCTGACGGAATCGAACTTTGGCATCTTATGAGTTCACCATCTTCTTGAAGACGTCAAAGATGAAGGTGGTATCATAGGGGCCAGGTGAGGCTTCTGGATGGAACTGAGTTGAAATTATGGGCCTCGTATCATGCCTTAACCCTTCTATCGTGCCGTCATCAATATTCTTCAGCCAGACTCGGAAATCTGTTTTGCTGAGGGACTGTTCGTCTACGGCGTAGCCGTGGTTTTCGCTGACGATATAGCATTTGCGGTTGGCTAGATCGAGGGCTGGCTTGTTCTGGCCTCTGTGACCGAACTTCAGCTTGTAGGTGTCGGCTCCTGCTGCAAGAGAAAGTATTTGGTTGCCTAAGCATATCCCCAATATCGGCTTCTTGTATTCGTCTAGAAGTTGCCTTGCGACCTTTATAGGATCCTTAAGCTGTTTTGGGTCTCCTGGGCCGTTGCTTAACACGATTCCGTCTGGGTTGTAGCTTAGTATCGAGTCTGCGGTGGAATCGTATGGTACCCTTGCCACCTTAAACCCTCTGGCCAAAAGGTTCCTTATTATGTTGTATTTTGTACCGTAGTCGACGAGAACCAGGGTCTTTTCACCTTTTCCATAGATCTTAGGCGACCTAGTGCTGACTTCCCGTACGAAGTTTATTTCTCCATACTTGGCTGACTCTCGAAGCATCGTGAATCCTTTCTCCGGCTTCTCGTCTACAACGATCGCGCCCATCATTACACCTTTAACCCTGATCTTTTGGGTCAGGCTTCTCGTGTCCACGTCGTAGACTCCTGGAGTCTCCTCAGCCATGAGCCATTCGTTGATCGTCTGGACTGAAGCCCAATGAGATGGCTGATCGCAGTGTTCGTGAACTATTGTTCCTTGTGCTTTGATCGAGTCGGATTCAAAGTATCTGGGTAACCCATATTCGTCGACGTTGGAGAAGCTTGGAACCCCATAGTTGCCTATCAGAGGGTACGTGAACATAAGAATCTGTCCCTTGTAGGATGGGTCTGTGAGCGACTTAGTGTATCCGACCATTCCTGTGGTGAAAACGACTTCTCCTACGACATCCCGTTGGCATCCGAAGGCCTTGCCTTCTACTGTGGTTCCGTCGTCAAGAACGATCCACGCCTTTTTCGGTTTGCTCGTGAACCCTCTCCAGCTAATACCATGACCGTTTTTAAGTCTTTCTCTCACTATGGCGGTCCGTTGACGACCCAATCTTCGGTTCCCCTTGAATCGCTCATCTGCCTGTTGGAGGGTGGACTTCGAGATAAGTTAAAATGATATGGGAAGACAGAAGTCTTGGGCGATGAGAAGCAGGATAACGGTTGCAGGGATCGTTCAAGGAGTAGGGTTCAGACCTTTCGTCTTCAGGACTGCTGTAAGAAATCACCTTGGTGGATACGTCAAGAACATGGGTGATGGAACGGTCGAGATAGAAGTCGAAGGCAGAAGGCAGGATATCGACCGATTTGTGGAGGAACTCTATTTGAGGAAGCCGCCATTTGCTAGAATAGAGAAGTTCAATAGGAAAGACCTAGATGGAGAGCACGGCTATTCCAAGTTCCTGGTTCTCAGAAGTGAGCGTCGGGAGAAGGAGAGCGCCTCACTGATTCCACCAGATCTTGGGATCTGCGACGAATGCGCCAGAGAGCTGTTTGACCCCAAGAATAGGAGGTTCGGCTACCACTTTATAACATGTACAGATTGTGGGCCGAGGTTCACCATCATCGAAAGGTTCCCATACGACAAGAAAAACACGGCAATGAAGGATTTTCCATTGTGTAGACGCTGCAAGGTAGAATACGAGGATCCACTTGACAGAAGATTCCATGCTGAAACGATCGCCTGCGGGGACTGTGGGCCGACCTTGCAGCTCTTGAGCAACAGGGGTTCACCGATAGATGGTGACCCGATCGCCAATGCCGCAAAATGTATAGACAGCGGCGGGATTCTGGCTGTAAAGGGTGTAGGAGGATTTCACATCGCGCTGTCAGCGTACGATGATAGAGCGATTTCGAGGCTTAGGGAATGGAAGCATCGGGAGGAGAAGCCTTTCGCGGTCATGGCAAAGGACATATCGACAGTCAAAAGGTTTTCATATGTTGACTGTGACGAAGAGGAGATGCTCTGTTCTCCTTCAAAACCTATAGTATTAGTTAGGCTGAAGGAGGACGCTGCACTCTCCAAACTTGTTAGCCCTGGGCTTCACAACATAGGAGTAATGCTGCCTTATACAGGGCTGCATCTTCTTCTATTCGACAAGACGAAGACAGATGTCTTTATCATGACAAGCGGAAACCTGCCCTCTGAGCCAATAGTGTCCGAAGAAAAGGAGGCGTTCAGGAAGTTCTCAGGTGTTGTCGACTACTTTCTGGTGCACAATCGGAGGATTCTACACAGATGCGATGATTCTGTGATAAGGAAGGTTGATGGAGTCTCTTACTTTCTTAGGAGGTCAAGAGGCTATGTACCTCAGCCTCTCGAAGTGCCGGGTACTAGGGATGTCATAGGGCTTGGAGCGGAACAGAATGTTTCGGGATGTGTTGTGGCTTCAGATAGGGCGTATCTAACACAGTATGTCGGGGATGTTGAGAACCTTGAAACACTAGAGCATCTGAGGTCGGCACTGAAGAGGATGGTCGCCTTGACTTCTGCAAAACCTGAGGCTGTCGCACACGATCTGCATCCATCATTTAACACAACCGCCTTCGCTCAAGAGCTCTCGAACGAGTTGAAGATTCCATCATATCCGATCCAGCATCATCACGCCCACATCGCATCGGTGATGGCAGAAGGCTGCCTCGAGCAATGCGTCGGCATAGCGATCGACGGCTTCGGCTATGGGCTTGACGGGAACGCTTGGGGGGGAGAAGTTCTTCTATGTGATGGAGCCAAGATGGAGAGGATAGGGCATCTGGAGGAGCAGCCCTATTTAGGAGGCGATCTGGCAGCGAGATATCCTGCTAGGATGGTATTTGCCGTCTTATCTAAGAAAGGTCTAGGAGTTAGATGGGTGTCTGCTAACCTCACTAAATTCCCTTATGGTAACGAGGAGGTCAAGGTTCTGGCAAGAAAGCTTAAACTCAAAGACTACATCTTGACGACGAGCTTCGGGCGGATGCTGGACGCGATATCCACCCTTTTGGACGTATGCAATACTCGAACATATGAGGGGGAGCCTGCCATGAAGTTGGAGAGCTATGCGTCAAATGCCCGCGGAGAATTCAGGATAGACCCGATAATAAGAGGTGATGTGCTGATGACGACCCCCTTGCTCGAGAAGATCTATCTGAACATCGGCAAGGTTTCGGGTGTAGAGCTCGCCTACGCTGGCGAAGAATATCTGGCTAGAGGGATCGCAGAACTCGCAGTAGACAAGGCATGCAAACACGGCATAAGAGACATCTCTATCTCAGGTGGCGTAGCCTATAACGAGCATATTTCGAGGACAATACGAACCACGGTTCAGGCGAGCGGGCTGAGACTTCACAGGAAGAAGTATGCTCCACCGGGTGACGGATGCATAAGTTTAGGCCAAGCATATGTAGTCGGCAGGTGGCTTCTTAGATAGGAGAGAAGACGATATGTCGAGCAGGGAATACTTTGATGAAGTTGCAGGGGACTGGGATAAGATGCGGAGCGTCTTCTTTTCGGAAAAGGTGAGAGAGAAGGCGTTCGAGGTTGGGAAGGTAGATGGTGCTGAGGTAGTGGCGGACATTGGAGCAGGAACGGGGTTCATGACAGAAGGGCTTGTGAAAAGGGGGATTAAGGTGATAGCGGTCGATCGATCGCAGGTTATGATAGAGGAAATGAAGAGGAAGTTTTCGAAAGTTGATTCGATCGACTATCGAATAGGGAACGCAGAAGACCTGCCGATAGAGGATGAAATGGTTGATTGCGTCTTCGCCAACATGCTGTTGCATCATATAGAATCGCCTGCTGAAGCGATAGTGGAGATGGTGCGGATTCTGAGACCAGGGGGGAGGCTTGTCATAACAGATCTCGACCAACATGGCTTCGAGTTTCTCAAAACGGAACATAGAGACCGATGGATGGGGTTCAAACGTGAAGACGTGAAGGCATGGTTCTTGAGAGCCGGGCTTAAAGATGTTGAAGTGGCATCGGTGGGAGAGAACTGCTGCGCTACATCCGAATGCGGCTGCCAAAGGGCAACCGTCAACATATTCGTTGCCTGCGGAAAAAAAGAGTAGACGATAAAATGCGCCTTCAACGTAACTGATGGATCACTTAACTCACTCAGCAATCCGATATTCATATATAATAGTCTTATATTCAAGTGTCCGCAGAAAAAATGTGCTTAGCTATTCCCGGAAAGATCGTTGAACGAAGAGGAGACCAAGGTACAGTAGACTTCGGTGGCGCATACAGACAAGTGAATCTCTCTCTTGTAAAAGCTAGGGTCGGAGACTATGTCATTGTCCACGCTGGGTTCGCAATCTCTAAGGTAAGAAGGAGGGAAGCTGAAAAGACCCTGGAGCTCGTTAGGCAGATCATGCAGGGATGAGGAGAAAGAGACTTGGAGAGGCTGAGAGATGGCAAACTGATAAGGGGAATTGTGGAAAGGATCGGCGAATACCATGTTCACTTGAACTTTATGCACGCATGTGGCACACATCAGGAAACACTTGTAAGATATGGCCTCGACAGCTTGTTTGGAAAGGTGGGTGTAAGCGTCAAGTCCGGCCCAGGGTGCCCGGTCTGTGTGACAACAGCGAAGGAATTTGTCCAAGTTATGGAATTGGCTGAGAAGGGCAAGACTATCATAGTGTACGGTGACTGCCTCAAGGTTCCCGTTAATGGAAGATCGCTGGTGAGCCTTAGAGAGGATGGCTTCGATGTCAGGGTAGTCTACAGCGTTGAAGATGCTGTTAGGCTTGCCGAGGGGGTGGAGAAGGATGTTGTGTTCATGGCAATAGGCTTTGAGACTACAGCACCGACAACGGGGGCTATCCTATTGAAGGACGACCTCCCTGATAACTTCTACGTCTTTAGTTGCCATCGGTTCTTTCTGCCTGCCATGATCAAGCTTCTCGAACTGGGGGAAGTCAGACTTCAGGGGCTGATTGAGCCCGGTCACGTCAGCGCGGTAGTCGGTGCAAGACCGTATGAGCAGATAAAGAAGAGGTTTCAAATTCCACAGGTGATTTCGGGATTTGAACCCTTAGATCTGGCTCTATCTGCATATGAGCTCGTCAAACAGAACATAGAGGGTGAACCTAGAGTGGTGAACGAATACAACAGAGTCGTGTCGGCAAATGGAAATACCACAGCATTGAAGGTCTTACACAGCGTTTTTGAAGAAGGCGATATTGAATGGAGAGGTTTCCCTATTATCCCGAAGTCGCTGATGAAGATAAGGAGAAGATTCTCTGCACACGATGCACAAGCACAATTTGAAGACATTCTCTCGAAGGTAACATATGAGCCTTCTGAGATAGAGAAGCGCTGTAGATGTGGTGAAGTCCTGCGGGGGGTTGCTGAACCTAAAGATTGCCCCCTTTTCAATAAGGTTTGTACACTAGAGAACCCGGTGGGCGCCTGTATGGTTTCGATCGAGGGAGCCTGCAGGATCCATTTGGAGCTTGGACAAGTCTAAGGAAGCTTTTGAGCCGGCTTCTAGGCAGAATCACGTAGGCTACGTGAACGTCACAAGTTGGCTGAGAAAGGTGACGAAGTCGTCTTCGTCTAGGCCGACACCGAGGGGTGCCTCCCTTCTCGCGATCTCTTTTCCATCCTTGAACGCGATTAGTGTTGGAACGGTTGCCAAATGGTATTTGCCCCAGAGTGGGCTGTCATCATCTGTAACATCCGCTTTGGCGAACAGAAATAGCGTGTTCGAACTGTGTTTCTTCATATAAGACGAAAACTGTAAGCAAAATGGGCAATATGAGGCATAGAAGACTACGACGACGATCCTGCCATCGCGATGAAGGCTTTCGTCGAACACCGCCTTTATGTGTTCAAACATTTTAAAGGGCCTCAGTCGTGGTCTACCAGACCGTGTCAGCAGATTCTCGGTATAGGGTCTCCTCTTGGTCTAGGAAGTATCCTCTTTCCTCCCACTGTGGTCTCAAGTGTGACCTTGCCGGAGCTGCCAACGGCTTCGCCTATCATCTGCGCGTCAGAGCCCTCCTTCGTCTTCTTCAACTCAGATAGAACCTCCTCCGCCATTTCAGGAACGACCGCCAGTATCGCCTTTCCCTCATTGCCTATTTCAAGAGGGCTGATCCCCAAGATTTCGCATGCTGCCCTAACACCATCTCTTATCGGTATGTTGGGCTCGTTCACGGACAATCCGATTCTACTCTTGTCACACCATTCATAGAGGGCGTTACTTAGTCCACCTCGCGTCAGGTCCTTCATGGCTACAACACCGCCAACTCTCAAGACCCTATCCACCATATGGTTCAGTGGCTGCATGTCTGATTTCACGTCAACCTTTAGCCCATATCCTTGTCTCGCGCACATCACTGCCACACCGTGGTCTCCAACATAGCCAGACAGTATCAGCTTATCGCCTGGTCTGACATTGGAGTCAAGCAGCCAGTTGGAACGACATACCCTATAGCGTCTCACAACATCAAGGTTATGTTCCATGAAGTCACTCCTTCTGCCTATTCCTGAAGTGTTGATGATCATCTCTCTTAGGCCACCGTGTTCCACCACCTTGGTATCTCCTGTTACAATCTTGACATCCGCTTCCTCACATGCCTTCTTCATGCTGTCAAGCACACGTTCGAGGACTGGCAGCTCAAGTCCCTCCTCCAATATCAAGCCAAAGGACAGGGCTGTAGGCCACCCTCCCAGCATGGAAATATCGTTGACCGTCCCACATATAGAAAGCCTCCCGATGTCGCCGCCTGGGAAGAAAAGAGGGTAGACTGTATGAGAGTCTGTCTTGAAGACGATTCCATCTACAACGGATGCGTCATCCATTGCGTCTAATGGGACTTCGAAACCGCTGCTTGAAAAACGTGATATAATCAACTCCTTTATCAGCGCATATGAGACACTGCCTCCAGCGCCATGGATCATGCCTATCCGTTCTGTCATAATCGCCTGATGGAAAAAGAACCAGCTAATAACGTTTTTGTCGAACGTGCACACTAGCACATAAGACATGAGCATATCGTGGAAGAGTGTAGACGCCCCTGTCTCCGGAGCTTGTCAGCGTCACAGAACACCATCCTGTAGCATTCTAAGATGTTAACCCAATTTCATGTTACTGGAGATTCCTGCAGCCTATGAGGCTGTGTTTGATGACAGATTCTAGCGCAATATTAGGCTTTCAAATACTCTACAATCGAGTCTCTCACAATTCGAATGTCTCTAAGCCAGACAAACTCGTCTACGCCATGAAAGTTGGTGTCCTTTGATATTGGGCCATATGAAATGGTTGGAATTCCCTTTGCGCTTGTAAATCGGCCATCGTTTCCGCCTAACTCCGCTGCCAGGAGCACTTCTGTGCCAGTCACCTTCTCTATTGCTCTCTTGAAGCTCTGGACAAAAGGTAGCTGTGGGTCGGTGAAGTAGTTTCCTCCTGTCAGCGTAAACTGCAAGTCAACTTTGTACTCTCGATTTCCGAGGTCAACCTTCTCAAGAAACTCCTCCAGCTCCCTTTGAGCCTTCACGCAATCTTCTTCTGGGATCAGCCTCATGTCGAAGGTTGCCTCTGCTGTGCCAGGTATGATGTTGCTTTTCGTGCCTGACTGCAGCATCGTCACCGAAAATCTACCCCAGACCTTCTTGTTGGGCGATCCTGGGGGCGCATCCAGCATGGAAAGCTTCTGTTCTCTGAATTTCTGAAATTTTTCAAGTTCAACTATGAGCCTAGCCATGCCATGTAATGCATTCAACGACAGGTGAGGGTATCCTGCATGGCCCTGCTTTCCCCTCACTGTGATCGTCCCCTGGTTTATGCCGCTAGCCCCTATAGAGAGAAGTTCTGGGCCGGCGTCGACTATAAGTGCGGCATCTCCCTTTATCCCAACGTCGTTCAAGAGAAATCCTAGACCGTATTCGCCTCCAACTTCCTCGTCCGCGGTCGCCAAGATCTTAAAGTTCAGCCTTGAGCCCTTTCCGATCTTCTTGGCGGCGCCGAGTAAGGCGGCTATGGCGCTCTTGTCGTCTGCGGCACCTCTGCCGTAGGCTCTTTCGCCGTCGACTGTCAACGTGAATGGGTCATGTCTCCAGCCAGTGCCTGGAGGGACGATGTCATAGTGTGCTATACCTAATAGGGTCTCGTCCGCACCGACATCGAGGGATGCGACAACATTTGGCCTGGGTAGGTGGTCCTTTGTCTTTTCTCTTGAATCATAGACTTCAACTTCTAGGCCGATCTTTTCTGCTTCACTGGAGATAGCCTCTGCACATTCGGTGTAGCCGTCTTTGGTGACAGAATCACTATTTACTGCCACAATCTTCTTGAGGACTCTCAACTCATATTCTAGGTCTTGCATGCAACTCTAAGACCTTCAATCATCTAATAAATCTTATCACATGTTGGGTGAAAGATTTTTAAAGATGTGGAAAATATTATGGTGGCTTCGGAGTAAATTAGCCTTGGCTGTTCCGAGAAAGCGGGTGGTGATTGTCGGGGCTGGGCCCTCGGGCATATTTACAGGATTAGAACTGTCGGCGGATAGCAGGTTAGATGTCACGATAATCGATAAAGGGAAAGATATCGAAAAAAGAATGCAAGATAATGTGGCATATAATGGTGTCTATAATGGCTGGGGTGGAGCTGGCGCCTTCAGTGATGGCAAGCTAACCTTCTCTACAGAGACAGGGGGCTGGCTTGTCGACTACATGAATGAAAGCGACCTCGTCAAGGTCATCGAAAGGGTCGACGAAGTATTCCTACACTATGGTGCCACCGATAGGGTCTATGGTGTAGACGAAGACAAGATATCGAAGATAGCTAGAGAAGCGGCTAAAGCGGACTTTAGGTTGGTGCCAAGTAAAGTTAGACATCTTGGTAGCGACCAGTGCCCCAGAATACTCCAAAATATCAGGCGAGATCTCGAAAGCAAGGTCAACATTATGATGGAGACCGAAATCGACAGGGTCATAGTGGTCGACGGCGCCGCAAGAGGTGTTCTCACGAAAGATGGTAGACAGATTGCCGCAGACTATGTGGTTCTTGCACCAGGCAGGAGCGGGGCTGATTGGCTGAAGAGGGAGGCGGAAAGGCTCAACTTGAGCTCCAGCGTCAACCCAGTCGACTTGGGAGTAAGAGTGGAAGTTCCAGCTGAAGTCCTGGAGCCTTTGACTTCTGTCCTATACGAGCCTAAACTCGTCTACTATTCAAAGTCCTTTGATGATAAGGTTAGAACGTTCTGTGTCAACCCATACGGGTACGTGGTCGAAGAAAGAATCAACGACTTGGTTACCGTCAATGGCCACAGCTACCTGGAAAAACGCTCAGACAACACCAACTTCGCGATCTTGGTCAGCACACAGTTCACTGAGCCATTCAAGGATCCAATAGCCTACGGAAGGTACATAGCCAAGCTTGCAAACCTGCTGGTCAATGGAGTAATGGTGCAGAGGCTTGGGGACCTGGTAACAGGAAGAAGATCGACTCAAGAGAGGCTTTCGAGAAGCATCGTTGAGCCAACTTTGGGAAGCGCTCACCCCGGAGACTTAAGCTTCGTACTTCCAGCCAGATACCTCGCGGACATTAAGGAGATGCTCAGGGCCCTCGACAAGATTGCGCCAGGTGTGTACTCTAATCACACGCTGATATATGGGATAGAGGTAAAGTTCTACTCTTCGAGACTGAAGCTGACAAAGAATCTTGAGACAGAAATCAAGAACCTTTTCACGATAGGCGATGGCGCGGGTGTATCGAGGGGGCTTGTGCAATCTTCCGCATCTGGCCTAATAGTGGCAAGAGAAATATTGAGAAGAGTCACCTAATTTGTTGCATCTGGCGAGCAGTAGCATAGCCGAGAACATGGATGCCCCACACGATTCTTCTAGATGTGATACTGCTATGCACAGATCGTTGGAGACTCACATCTCAGACTATCTTAGGGTCTCTGAGAAAGCTTTTTAAGATGACGCGGACACGGCACCGTGAACGCAAGAAGATGCTTCAACCTCTACTTTCAACTTTCGTCCTGGTGCTGTTGGCTGAGATAGGCGACAAGACCCAGTTATGCGCACTCGCTCTTTCGATGAAGTACAGGGCGTATCCCGTGATCTTAGGTGCAGGCTTGGCCTTTCTTCTTGTAGACTCCCTTGCTGTGGCTGCCGGAACCCTGCTACTCGAGGTGGTGCCTCTGTACATGTTGAGGATCTCCGCTGGGGTGGTCTTCATATTGTTTGGCATATATTTCCTGTTGGGCAGGGAGGAAGAGTACTGTCCAACGAAAGCCAATAAGTCGCCCTTTGTCTCCTCCTTCATATTGATAGGTTCGACTGAAATGGGAGATAAGACACAGGTCTTGGTCGCTCTCCTTTCGGCCTCCTATGCAGAGCCTTTTGCGGTCATATCGGGTGCCATGATGGCCCTCATCAGCCTCACAGCCTTGACTGTCATAGTGGGTAACAGGCTGGTTCAGAGGATGCCAATGGGGCAGATGAAGAAGGTTGCGTCATTCATATTCATAGCGTTGGGGATCCTGCAGATAATCTTCCATGATTAAGCTTTTTTTGTCAGGGTTCTCTCTGAAGGTATCTTAAGACGATCAGAGAATATATCTTTGTTAGGTCAACTATCTGCTGTACAGGCACATTTTCGTCGACTACGTGGGCCATCCTTATGTCGCCGCATCCCAGGATTATGGTTGGAATCCCTGCCTTCACAAAATGTGACATTTCTGTGGTCGCCGCCATTCCTCCGATCTTTGGGGTGTCTCCGACTACATCATGTACAGCCCCTTCTGCAAGCCTGACTATCGTCTCGTCGGCTGATGTCTCTGAAGGAGGCTGAGCGTTGTATAGAGATAACCTAAACTTGACTGAGGGATCCTCTAGGCTGATTTCGGCCAGTCGCCGATTCAACTCCTTCTCCACATCTGATGGGGTCTCGCCGGGTAGAAGTCTTCGGTCGATGGTTATCTCGCAGGCGTCTGGCACAATGTTGTCCTTGACCCCTCCACGTATCTTGCCAACCGATAATGTTGGTGTTCCCAATATAGGATGTAACCTACCCGACCTCTGATATTCTCTAGAGATTTCCTCCAATTTGGTTAGCGCCTTCGACATCTTGAATATTGCATTCACACCTCTTTCAGGTTCGCTTGTGTGCGCTGGCCTACCATAGGTTGTGAGATTGAAGCGTGCGAATCCCTTATGTGCTATGTTTATCTGTAGACTAGTTGGTTCTCCAACTATGGCAGCAGTTCCCCTGAAGCCTCTATTTAGAATGTCTTCGGCTCCTCTACAAGAGTCCTCCTCGTCCGAAGTGAGTGCGATCAAGACGCCGCCAGAGATGTCCGTTTTGTCTTCCAAGATGGTCTTCAGGGCGCAGACGAAAGCGGCTATTGAGCTTTTCATGTCGGTTGAGCCACGGCCGAAGAGCTTTCCGTCCTTGATTAGGCCACTGAGTGGGGGAATAGACCAGTCTGATAGGTTGCCGAATGGGACGGTGTCAAGGTGTCCATTGAAGATTAGAGTCTTAGAGACTCCCTCAGGCTTCAGGATTGAGACCACGTTCGGCCTGTTTGGCTTAAAGTCGTACTCGTGTATCTCTAAGCCTATCGCCTGAAGTAGACTGGACATGAAATCAGCCAATTCTTTCTCGTTTCCAGGAGGGTTTTGGCTGTCGATCTTCACCATCTTCTGAGCCAGAGAAATGGCTTCTTCGGCCTTAATCTTGTCCAAGACTTCTGCCTCGTGATCAAGTAGCATAGATCGTTTCTATTGCCGACATGCTATAAAAGCCTTTACATGTTGATCTGCAACAGACAGGTTCCTAACTGCACCTCAAAAGTGTATTGATATCTGTTGTCTGATGGACGGCTTCAACAAATTTAACCTTTATAATGGTGGTCGAACAGATCAGCCGTAAGGCTCTCCGGTGATCGTGGTTGAAGAAGTTGGGTACAGCCGATCTGCCTCTACATTTTGGTAGATGCCCAAGATGGCTATTCGAGAGAATGGTCAAGCTGTCAGGGGGGATCGCTGAGGCGATCATCTTGGAGTTCGGAAGAGATGAATTCTTGAAGAGAATCTCTGACCCATTCTTCTTTCAGTCCTTAGGGTGTGCTGTGGGATTTGACTACCACAGCTCCGGCCTCACGACGACATTAACAGGGGCTTTGAAGGAGGCGTTGGCCGCCGGAGAGTATGGTGTCATTGCATGTGGTGGAAAGGGTAACGCTTCGAGGAAGGCTCAGGAAGAGATCGATAGAGCTGGAGAAATCTTCTCATTCACGTCTCAGAGGATAGCTCAGCTGAGGTATGCCAGTAGGATCTCGGCCAAAGTTGACAGCACCGCTATCCAGTCCGGCTACCAACTTTATCATCACGTGTTCTTTCTTGAAGAGAGTGGGAAATGGGCTGTTGTCCAGCAGGGGCTCAATGTCGACAGAAGATATGCTCGCAGATATCACTGGCTTTCAGATGATGTTCACAGCTATGTTGTAGAACCTCATACTGCAATTGTGTCCGATAGGGTTGAAGAAGCTGTCCTAAACCTGACCTCTTCAGGAAGCCTTGAAACCCAGAAGGTCATTGTTGACATCTCGAGGGAGAAGCCTGTGAAGGTTCAGAACATGGTTCAAGAACTGCATGATAAGACGAATGTGACGTTGATGGATTGGATAGCGCCCCCTCTGAAGAAACCTCTCTCAAAGCATCTTGTAATGCCTAGAAGCATAAACTGGGAGGTGGCAAGGCAGCTCTATGAAACCCAACCGCGTGATTTTGAAGAGGTCTTGATGACAAGGGGAGTTGGACCGAATACGATAAGGGCGCTCGCGCTAATATCGAATCTCGTCTACGGGAGTGAGATAGATTGGCGAGATCCTGTAAAGTTCAGTTTCTGTGTGGGTGGAAAAGATGGTGTCCCATTCCCGGTGGATAGGAGGGCATATGACGACTCCATCAGTTTCCTGAAGGGCGCTCTTGAAAACGCGAAGATCGGAAAAGAAGACCGAATGATGGCCTTAAGAAGATTGGGTAAGATGCGTCTCCAGTAATCTTTTATAAGCCTTCACTTTCACAGATTAACTCGATGGACCTACCATACTATGATGTGGTTGTTATTGGCGCGGGCGCTGCAGGCTTAACTGCCGCGATCTACTCATGCCGTAGAAGCCTTAGGACACTAGTCATATCAAAAGATATAGGGGGACAGGCGCTGTTTGCGAGAGAAATCGAAAACTATCCAGGCATCCCACGATCCAGTGGAGCAGACATCATCCAGAAGATCTTCGAGCAAGCGCAAGGTTTCGGGGCGGAGATAACCTTAGATGAGGTGAAATCGGTCACAAAAGAGGATGAGGGACGATTTCTGGTAAAGGCTTTGAGAGGACAATATCTTTCCAAGGCGGTCATAATCGCTTCGGGAAAGATTCCAAGAGACCTGAAGGTTCCCGGCGAGGAAAGATTCAAGGGCAGCGGCATATCATATTGTGCGACCTGTGATGCTCCACTTTACAGAGGCAAGAGGGTTGCTGTCGTTGGAGATGGCGGCTACGCCTACGATGCCGCCGTACTCTTGTCGAAGTACGCTGCCGAAGTCCTGCTTGTATCGAGGAGAAAGACACTTCTAGAAGACGAAGAGCTGGTAGGCGTCATTGATCAAACCAAAAATATTATCTTATTGTTGGGGACCAATGTGAAAGAGGTGAAGGGAACATTTAAGGTTACCTCAATAGTTCTGGAATCTGATGAAAAAGGAGTCTTCGAAACCACCGTCGACGGCGTCTTCGTTGAGATGGGATTCGATGTCAGCGTTGACGCATTCAAAGGCTTGGTTGAACTAGACGACAAGAAGCAGATCATAGTAGACAGCAGGAACGAGACAACCGTGGCCGGGGTCTTTGCTGCAGGAGATGTGACAAACACGCCATTCAAACAGTTGGTCATATCTGCCGCAGACGGTGCAAAGGTAGCTCTCTCTGCTTACGAATATATTCAGAGATCGGCGGGAAGATCGGCTGTGGTCATCGACTGGCACAAGTAGAGTGGCGAAATTGGACTAGCCGCCATCATTTCTTGAACATCTTTAAGTTATATTTTTTTGACTTTCAGACTTAAGAATTCTCTTTTTGTTCGATTGCCTGTGACGCGGTCCGTCTGCAATGAACATGAGAAGAAGCTGGTAGTGTCGTCTCTAATACAGTTTCTCTACTACAAGAAGGCTATCTCCTTTGAAGAGTCATCGTCCCTTCTGAAGAAGGTGCGGACGACAAAGGCTGAGAAGATGCTGGATTCTATCTATAAGAACAAATTCTTCAACGAGCAGATTTCAATAGGAAGAGAATATGGGAAATACTGGTTCGCTGATACTGCGTGGAGGATCAAGATGAGAAGGGAAATGGTCTCCGCGATCGAGTCCGCATGCTCTGCAGCGGCTTTTCTTGCGTCAAGGCTCAAGTACGATTACTCGAATGAACTCGTTTACGCAAATTCCACGATGTCTGAAACCCTGAGTATCATGCTTTCGGTCTACTCTGAGATAAACTGTTTCTGCATAGAGCCCTCTTTTGATGTCAGCCTTCCAGAAAACCTCCTGATACCAGTAGTGCTTGGGTTCGAGACGAACTTGGAGATAGCGAGGAAAGAAGAGGTGCCTTATCTTGGCATGAGCCTAATCTATAAGATAATCGAAATCAAGAGGAAGATGGCTAAAGTCTATTCCGAATACTGCAGGATTGTCCAGAAAAAGGATGACGGCAGATACTTCTCTAACCGCCATGATAAAAGGCTGCTGAAGAAGGCGCTTGACGACCCGACGTCGTTCACGATATTCAAATGGCATAGTATATGTGTGAAAAGCCTCTACCAACTTGACAGAGACCTCAGAGAGGCCTTCAAGAACCTGGGGGATGTGAAGGTTCTTCAGCAAGATCTCCCACCGTCGCTCTCAGCATCCATCGCATGGTTCCTTGGCAAGAGAGATGTCGAGCAGACGGTTGATGTGGTCACTGAGGCTCCTGTGGCTGAAGAGTCGAACAGCGATCAGCTGATGTACGGTTGACTGTCAAGCCTCTATGTAGATCATCAGCACTTTGTCGTCTACCTCCTGCCTCTTCCAGTCCCCGCCATATTCCCTTGCAATGTTGACTTTCTCCGACCTAACCAGGAACCTCAGTTCCTCACCTTTTTCTCTAACCGTATCCATGAGTTCCTTGTCGTCGCTCCATATCTTGACTTCCTTGACGACTTGGATAGGGTTGAGTCCTTTCTCTTTACGATAGGCTTGGATCCTTCTAGCTATATCCCTCAATGTACCCTCCCTTATCAGCTTCTGATCCCTTTTTGTGTTCATACATATCTTCATTCCAGGGGCTTCGGCAAGCGCATAGCCTCTCTTAGGCTCTAAAAAGTACTGGAAGTCGTCTTGCTCCAACTTGATCTTCTTTTTGCCCAGCTTCAAGATAACCGTCTTCTTCCTCATCAACGCCTTTGAAAGCTTCGCTGTATCTGTCTTCTCTAGGTACTTCAAGAGATTTGGAAGGTCTCCCTTAAGCTTCTTTCCCAGTGCCTGCATGTTCGGTCTAAGATTGTATTGGATTGGTGCTGAAGAAGGGTCGTCGGTTATATCAAGATGTTTCACGTTAAGGTTCTCTCTCAGTATTTCCCTTTCTCGGTCTGTGAATTCCTCCATCTTTTCGAAGACGACAACAACTCTGTCGACAGGCCATCTCCTCTTGAGCTTAGCCTTCATTCTGAGCGAATTGATCTCGGAATTTATCTTGTCCATCGTCTGAAACTTCCTTTCGACTTCTTCGCTGATCAGCTCACTTCGGATTGGCGGAATTTCTTCAATGAGGATACATTCCTTCTTGTCGCTGAAACATTCTTGATAGAGTTTCTCGGTGATATATGGGCATATTGGATGAAGCAGTATATCCACTGTCTTGAGGCAATAGGAGAGAACAGAGTAGATGGTCAATCTTCTATTGGCTGTGTTCGGGTCGTCTGTCCAAAGCTCTCTTCTGATTGATGGAACATACTTCTGGCTTAACTCTTCTATGATGAAGTTCTCCAAGATCCTGGCGGCCTCATTATATTCTGCCCTACTGTATGCCTTCACCGCATGCTCAAGGATCTTCTGGGTTCTTGAGAGTATCCATCTTTCAAGGAAGTTGATTTCGCCTTTGTTGATGGCCCAGTCGAGGCTATACTTTTTGTCATCGAATCCGTCTACTATACTATTCTGTTGCAGGTAGACATGAAGATGATATAGTGTGTTCAAGACCTGAAACGGTCTACCCAATATTTCATCAGGCTTGAAGACGAGCGTCGAGATAGGGGAGACCTTCCATGCGAAATAGAATCTAAGCGCATCCACTGAATTATCCATTAGGGTCTTGTTGCCGTCTATGATGTTGCCCAAGCTCTTGGACATCTTTGCTTCATCTGGGCCGAGAATGTGTCCTTGGAACAGGAAGGCTTTGTAGGCTGGTCTCGGCGCCTTACTTAAGATCACCCCTAATATTAGTAGGCTGTAAGCCCAGCCTCTGGTCTGATCGATTCCCTCTGTTAGGAATTCAACTGGGACAAGCCTGTCATATTCTTCGTCTGTGAAGGCGGCATACTGTGATGCTCCAGAATTGTGCCAAGCGTCCAAGACAAAGGCTTCTCTGAACGCTTTCCCCCCACATCTACTGCATCTTATGACAATTCTGTCGATCCATGGCCTGTGCAGCTCAAAGTCTGGGCCATCAGGCAGCTCGATGGCGTTCTCTATTATCTCATTTCTGCTGAAAAGTGGGATCTTTTCCCCACATGCGCTGCATTTCCAGATGGGCAACGGCGCACCCCAAACCCTTTCCCTTGATATACACCATGGCTTCATTTCCTTTATTATGTTCAAGAACCTGTTCTTCGGCGCCTCGAAGAAGTATTCGACCTTCTGAGCTGCCTCCAGCGCCCTTTCTCCTATTCTATCAACCCAGTAGAAGTACTCTCTTCTTGTAAGCCAAACTAGGCGATGATGTGACCTCCAACAGGTCGGATACTCGTGGACGATCTTCGATATCTTCACCAGTAGCCCCTTCCTCTTTAGGTCTTCGACGACTATCGGGTCAGCGTCTCTGGCGAAGATCTGCGCATATTTTCCCGCATCAGAGGTGAAGCGGACCATGTCATCGAATGGTGAGAATATTGGCAGCCCCTCTCTTTTGGCTACCTCGAAGTCTATTTCTCCGTTTGAGGGTGCCATGTGGACTAGCCCTGTTCCCGTACTAATGTCCACGGTTTCGTCCAATACAATAACATGTGTACTGAACTCTTTGTCGAGCTCAGCCTGTCTTGGCACTTCTTCCGCAAGCGGGTAAAGGTATCTTTCTCCCTTAAGTTCACTGCCTGATATTTCCCCCTTGACCTCGAATTCCGATATTTCCAGCTCTCTCATTAGGTCGTTAACCCTGTTGGATGCTATGATCCACTCTTCCCCGTTGACTTCTACGATAGAATATCTCGCGTTAGGGTTAGCTCCGACCATAACATCGGTGATGAGGGTGAACGGCATTGTCGTCCAAAGTACAATGTATCTTCTCTCGTGGCCGCGGAGTTTGGCCTTGTAGTAAAGAGACGGGTCCTCTAGCATCTCGTATTCGGAGCTCACTTCACTATGGCTTAACGCCGTCTGGCAGCTGGGGCAGTAGCCTACAACTCGATAGCTTTCTCCCAAAAGTCCCTCCTCCCATGCAGCCTTCAGGATCTTCCATTCTCTCTCGATGTACTCGTCTTTGTATGTCCAGTAGTCTTTGTCGTGGTCCATCATGACACCGAGAAGCCTGTCAGCCGAAATCCATGACTTATGGTATGTGGCGACCATCTCCTTGGCCTTGGCTACCAGTTTCTCCATGCCAAAGTCGACTATGTCCTGCTTTCCACCGGTTATGCCAAGCTCCTTTGCGGCTTGAAGTTCAACTGGGAGCCCCTGAGTGTCCCATCCCCCTCTGAATATAACATGCTTTCCTGTAAGTGTAGTGTAGCGGAACCAGAGGTCTTTATAGAATCTGCCTCTTATGTGGCCTATATGTGGGTCCCCATTCAGTGTCGGCGGGCCTTCCACGTATCCAGCAACCTCTCCCCCCATCCTGCTTTCTTCAACCTTTCTTCTGGCATCGCTCTTTTCCCAGTAGGCTCTAACTTCCTCCTCCAATTCTTTCGGCCTGTAGCTAGAATCGAGCATACCGATTAACCTGCCCACGAAGCTATTATCGCACCCCAGATGTTAAAGTCTGCGAGTTATTGAATTTTTATGTGTTGCGGTCATATTCTTCACCGGATGAACGAGGTTTTTGGCTTCCGACAATATTGGAGCTGAAGAAGCCGTCTGTGGAAAACGAGAGGGCCTGTGTGGGCAGATTTCAGTATCTGTGGTAGTCATTGACAGGAAGAGATTGAACGCTATCCATTTGCAGCAAAATGTCTCCTGAAAATGTATTCTTCTAGCAAAGTAAATAAGAGGACTTCACATTCCAGTTGTCGAGTAGCTTGGAGATTGCATTCATAGCCGACATCCACAGCAACTTGGAAGCCCTAGAGGCCGTGCTCGAGCACGTAAAGGGTACAGCGGTGTTCTGTCTTGGAGACCTTGTCGGATACGGCGCCAACCCAAATGAGGTTGTCGATCTTGTGCGCTCTAACAATGTGAAATGTATCATGGGAAATCATGACTACGCTGTAGAATCCGGTGACATGTTCGACCTCAATCCAAGAGCCATAAGTGCGATAAAGTGGACCAGGAAGGCTATGACGAAGGAGAACCTACATTTTCTCTCAAGTCTGCCAAAGATTTTGAGGCTGCGGAGGGAAGAAAGGCGGCTTCTGCTTGCCCACGCGACGCCTGAGGACCCGATCTTCGGAGACTACGTTCATCCGGAAACTGACCCATTCAAGTTTCTCGCTTACGCTACAGAATATGAGGAGGAAGTCATCGGCCTAGGGCACCTCCATGTCCCCTACGTCTATACGAAACTTGACAAGGTAGTATTCAACCCTGGAAGTGTTGGACAGCCACGAGACGGCAACCCTCTTGCGAGGTACTGCAAGGTCGATCTTGGCACCTTGAAGGTCAAGATCTTCGAAGTCGACTATGACCGAGAGCGTTCCGCCCGCAAGATCGTGAGAGCAGGTTTACCCGCTGTTTTCGCCACAAGGCTGTTCAAGGGGATATAGTGCTCGCGGAAAGTTTATTATATCTCATCGAATCGGTTAAAGTCATGTTAGTTGGTATCCTAGGTCTGGGAAATCTGGGAGGGGCTGTCGTCAAGGGTCTCATAAGGTCAGGTATGCCGTCGTCAGAAATCGTAGTCTATGACGTGGACGGGGGCAAGATTAAGCTGTTTGGAGGGATGGGTGTTCGATCGACGGAATCCATATCTTGCCTCCAAAGGGAGGTTGAAGTTCTCTTATTATGTGTGAAGCCTAAAGACTCCAGCAACGTGTTCTCTCAGCTTTCTGGCGTCGACGCGGGAAAGGCTCTTGTCTCCTTTATTGGAGGATTGAGGCTTGAGGCGATAAGATCGAAGATAAAGGGTGAAGGGGTATATAGGGCGATGCCAAACATCGCGTGCGAAATTGGCGAAGCGGCGATAGCTTTGGCCGCATCAGACTGTGTCGACCTCGCTTCGAAGAAGAAGGTGGTGGATGTACTGTCTCGACTTGGCGAAGTATATGAAGTCGACGAGAGGTTTATGGATGCATTCACTTCTCTGTCGGGAAGTGGGCTGGCCTTCGCCTCTGAAACGATCAGATCCTTCTATGAAGCCGGCTTACTTCTTGGGCTTGACCACGATGTCTCAAAGAAGGTTGCGCTGAAGGTCTTCATAGGCGCCTCCAAGCTCTTGATGGAAAATGGCTTCGATGAGGTAAGAAGGAGGGTTGCAACCCCCGGTGGCACAACTGTAGAAGGGATCCGTGTCTTGGAAGAGAAGAACGTCCGCGATTCGATAGTTGACGCGATAAGGGCGGCTGCGGAAAAGGCTTCGAGGCTCGTCCCTACAGCTCTCTAACTTGACCCATGCCGTTGACGATGTACTTTGTGGTCGTAAGCTCCCTAATTCCCATAGGTCCTCTTGCATGAATCTTCTGGGTGCTTATTCCAACTTCTGCGCCGAAGCCAAATTGCCCCCCATCCGTAAACCTCGTCGACGCGTTCACGTAGACACATGCGCAGTCCACGTTCCACGTAAAATACTTGGCATCGTCGAGATCCTTTGTTATTATAGCCTCTGAATGTCTTGAGCCATACTTGTTGATGTGTTCGACAGCCTCTTGGACTGAGCCTACCACTTTAACGGCCAGAGTTAGGTCTAAGTATTCCTCATACCAGTCCTCCTCTTGGGCTGCTGCGATGTTCTTGACCACTTCCAGTGTTCTCCTGTCCCCTTTCACCAAGACACCGTGCTTATGCATTTCCGAAATCAGAAGAGGAAGATACTGTTCAGCTATCTTCTCGTGGACGAGGACCTTTCGCACGGCGTTGCATACAGCAGGTCGCTGAACCTTTGCGTTTACTATTATCTTGTTTGCCATGTCGAAGTCGGCATCCCAGTTTACAAAGATGTGGTTGTTGCCTGCGCCTGTCTCGATCACTGGAACGGTTGCCCTTTCCCTGACATGCTTTATGAAGGAGGCGCTGCCCCTTGGAACTATGACGTCGATCAAGTCATCCAATTTGAGCATTTCGTCCACTGCAGCCCTGTCCTTGGAGGCGATTATTTGAATGGAATCCTCTGGAATTATGCCCTTCAGGGATGACCTCAACACTTCCACGATCTTAACGTTCGAGTTAAGAGCCTCAGAGCCTCCTCTCAATATGCATGCGTTTCCTGACTTGATGGCCAAACCACTTATGTCGATCGTCACATTTGGTCTGGATTCGTAGACCGCCGCTATCACACCTATTGGCACCCTCACCTTGACTATGTCGAGTCCATGTCTCGTCCTCCAGCCTTCGACAACTTCACCTATAGGGTCAGGCAGTGAAGCTATACTTAAGAGCCCGTCAGCGCAGTCTTTCAGCCTCTTCCCATCTAACATCAACCTGTCGACCAAAGGTGAGCCTGGGTTGAACGCCTTAAACTCTTCCACATCTCTCTTGTTGGCATCTAAGATCTCCTTTGAATGCTCTAGGAGGCCCTTGGCCATCGAGCTCAACGCAGCTTTCCTCGTATCATCGCTGGCCCGGGCAAGTTCATATGATGCCTGCTTCGCTGCCTTTGCTTTTTCCACTAATTCCGACATTCGATGTCCACTCTCCTATCCGGCTAAATAAAGACTTTGCTTCAAGGATCATCTTAGCTGAAGCCTCCAATTCATCCTATGTATGCTACGATGAGATCCATCAGGTTTGTGCCTGTATTCTTCGCGTAGACCGCGTCTCCTGTCTGCCTAAAGACATGCGATGAATTGTGCCAGTTCAGTTCACTTACGACATCTAATCCCATCTTTAAGGCAGTCGGTATCAGCGTTGAGTCAACGATCGCACCCGCGATGTCGGTTGGTCCATCTGTCCCATCTGTGGCGATAGATGCGATGACTATACTACTGTCT
>Ga0272448_1001441_pt1 | contig 31992 bp, 34 predicted proteins | sample YNPCB0191_FD_202220 | JGI IMG/M metagenome (GOLD analysis project Ga0272448, IMG submission 202220) | Hot spring sediment microbial communities from Yellowstone National Park, WY, United States - YNP-CB-019-1 | ecosystem: Environmental > Aquatic > Thermal springs > Hot (42-90C) > Sediment...
GAATTCAGACACGCTGAGCGGTCTGAATGAGAAGATGTTTCAGCCAGATCATCTCCCGCACGTCCAGCTGCTCATGCTCAGACCAGTGGTGTTCCAAACGATAAATCCTCGAGCTCCAGAACCTTCATCCAGATGGAACGGCAGCTGCAATCCAAATTGAGATCAGCCCGGCTCTGGCTCAGTGAGAACGACCTTATCGCATCTGCAACATATCCATCACATGTGCCGCAGTTGTGCGGGCCCCTCTTCGCTCCCGCGCCCACAGGGTCGCATATCAGCGGAACTCTCAGCGAGGACTCGCGTAGCACCTCCACCGCTGACCAGAGCCAGGGGGGCCTGTAACTGCCGCGCTGCCACATCCTCTCAAGCGGTGTGTTTCTCTGGACGTTGCAGAGGTTCAGCGAGATGATGTCTGAGTGGGGCTCTGCGTCTCGCGCAGACCGAATGGCGTCAACGATCGCATCCATCTCAGAGAGCCCGGGCGGCTTGAGGAGGAGGTAGGTCTTCACGCGCCCTCCGAGAGAGTGTATGAGATCAGAGGCTCTCACGAAGTCTGAGAAGGTGAAACCCTTGTTTATGAGATGCTCCCTGACAAGATCGCTTGAGCTCTCCAGGCCAATGCCTATCTCCACATCAAGAAAGCTCAGGATCTGCTCTAGACCAAGATGGTCGATGTACTCAGGCCTGGACTCTATGACGAGCCTCCTCACATTCATATCTCTGAGCGATCTGAGTATCTCCAGGCGTGCTGCCTCAGGGACCTCAAAAGTATCCAGAAAGCTTCCGCTGGTGTAGATCTTTACGAGCTCCGCGCCCTCAGCTCTCTCAAGTATCGACCTGAGCTGCACGATGAGATCCTCGGCGCTCGCATCGACCCCCTCCTGTGCGTATCCGCACATCAAGCACCTGTTCCACCTGCATCCCCTGGTTCTGAGGATCACTGTGATTGATTCAACGACTCTTCCATCGAGAAGATCCCTGCCGCGCCAGACCGCAACCGGAGATCTTGAGTTCTTCATAGCTACCTGAGATACTGCATTGCGCTTATAGCTGCCGACGCACCAGCTCCGACAGCGGTTGTGACCTGCATCCTTCCGCCTGTGACATCTCCTGCCGCGAAGACCCCAGGCATTGATGTCTCCTGTGTGAGACGGTTGACCTTTACGAATCCTCCTTCAGTAAGCTCAAGCCCGAGATCCCTTGCGAGCTTTGTGTTTGGAGTGACCCCCATCTCCACGAATATGCCATCCACCTTAAGAGATCTCGGTGTCCCTCCGACCACGAACTCGATGCCGCTGACGAACTCATCTCCGACTATTCCAGTGACCTCGACGCCGAATGTCTGTGTTATGTTCGTGAGGCCCTTCAGCCTATCGAGGTACACAGCTTCTGCAACAAGCCTCTCCCTCGGGCAGAGGAGGTGGACCTTGCTGCAGATGTTCGAGAGGTACAGCAACGCCCGGGCTGCGCCGTTCCCGTAGCCGACTACTGCAGTTGTTCTGTCCCTGAACAGGGCTCCATCACAGTAAACACAGTATGAGAGGCCTCTTGTGACGTATTTCTCCTCTCCAGGCACACCGATCTTCCTGTGGCTCGCACCTGTCGCCAGGATCATGGCTCTGCAGACGTACTCCCAGCTCTCGGTCTTGATCCTGAACGTGTCATCAAGATGGACTATCTTCTCGACCATCTCCTGTCTGTACTCGGCACCATACTTCTGCGCCTGGGAGAGCATCCGCTCCGATAGCTCTATGCCCTGAATGCCATCAGGAAATCCAGGGTAGTTCTCGTAAAGTCCGCCCATGGATTGCTGGGAGGTGTATACGTTGCCCAGTATCAAAGTCTTCATGCCACCCCTGGCGCAGTACATACCGGCAGTCAGACCAGCCGGACCGGCACCCACAACAATGACGTCATACAAGGGAAGACACCAAAGATATTTTGCTGGTTAATGGTAGATAATACGATCGCTCAGGTCCTGATGGAGCGCCGGCCATGACCATCATCCATAAAGGGAACGATGCAACTGCCTGACCCGACAGTTCGGATTCAAAATGCGTGACGATCTGGAGACGGAGAAAAAGAGAATCCTTATATTCAATAAAAGCAAACAAATTGTAGATGATATCGCGCGACAGCTATGTCCTGAGGGCGTTCCTGGCCTCCACAATGCTCGGAATCACCATGGTCCTTCTCGCATTCGGTCTGATCCAGGTATTCATGTACGGCCCGACGCTTCCGTACTCTGTCATACTCGTGATAACGGCGATAAGCTTCGTCCTGTTCGTCGCGCTATTTGAGCGGTATCAGGTGGGTTCTGTGGCTGCATCGCTGCTCGTCTCTGTTCTATCGACCGCGCTCCTGACGACCCTCTCTGGCGGCGTTGTGTACCTCATGGAGATGAGCGATATCAGATGGGAGGACGCGATATCAGCTCTAGCGCTCTCTATGATGCTCTCGATGGCGCTGCTCAGCTACCTAAAGCGCTCCCTCGGGCGGCTCTGAGGAACTGATACGCCAGGGATCAGACGTGAAACTGTTAATGCGCTCTTGGTCTGCGCGCCGGAGTGATGCAGTCTCCCTGCGCATCGCATGGACTGAATGCGTCTCAAATGCACTATCATGTGCTTTCTATAAAAATCAGGCACAGCAAATCCGCTAAATAGTATCAGCCGACTCTTCAGCACAATGGTCCTGATCGATCCGTACGGACGTAAGGTCACAGGTCTGCGCATCTCTGTTACATCCAGATGCAATCTCAGATGCATCTACTGCCATCATGAGGGAGAGGTGGCTGGGGGGCGAGAGATCTCCAGGGAGATGGCGGTGAATGTGGTGAACGCCGCATCGCGGCTTGGCATGAGGAGCGTGAAGATCACTGGCGGAGAGCCGCTCATGCGCAGGGATCTCGAGGAGATGATAGCCGGTTTCAAGGAGGTTGCGCCCGGGGTCGAGATCTCGATAACCACCAATGGCGTGTATCTAAAAGAGAGAGCTGAACGGCTTGCTGCAGCCGGACTTTCGAGGGCGAACATAAGCCTGGACTCGCTGGATCCTGAGAGGTACAGGAGCATCACAGGCGCCCGGGAGGGGGATCTGGAGAGGGTTCTTGACGGAATCGAGGCGGCCATGCTCTCCGGATTGAGACCTGTAAAGCTCAACATGGTCGTTCTGAAGGAGAACGAGCGCGAGATTCCTGAGATGATCGAGTTCTCCAGGAAGAGCGGCGTGACGCTCCAGCTCATCGAGCTTCTCGGAGAGGGCCCGAAGGGAGATCTGGAGAGCGTGGAGAGGTTGCTTGAGGCACAGGCAGATGGGGTTCTGACAAGAGAGCTGCACAGGCGCAGGAAGTACTTTCTGAATGGCGCGGTTGTTGAGATCGTCAGGCCCATCGACAACACAGAGTTCTGCGCGCACTGCAACCGTCTCAGGGTGACATCTGATGGAAAACTGAAGCCATGTCTCCTGAGAAACGACAACCTCCTGGAGATAGGATCTACAGACCCTGATGAGATCGAGAGGCTGATCCTGGAGGCTGTGAGGAGGAGAGAACCGTTTTTCCGATGTGGTGATGCGGATGCTGGCCGATGAACGTAGCGTAGATCTGCCCCTCGATCTAGCAGTCACGCAGGATCGTTTAAGCGATAATGCGAGAAGATATTTTTAGGCCGGGACCGGGATTCGAACCCGGCTCGAGGGATCCACAGTCCCGCAGGATGACCACTACCCTATCCCGGCGCGCGAGGAGATCGAGTCTGTAATCGGAGATAAAACTTTCTCTCCTGATGCAGCAAATGCAAATATGCGAAGGTGTGGGTCATCGCAGAGGAGCAGATATCACCTCTCTCTTCTCAGAAGAAACGCGAGGAGAATGCAGATCGATGCGGCAGCAGCTCCAGGGCCTGGCTGTGGAACAGGGGCGCTCGCATTCTGGGAAGCGTTCTGCCCGGCCTCTGACAGCGGCCTCCAGTATCCCCGAATCTTCAGCGGGAATGCGAGATCTCCGCCCGGAACCTCGCGATCGCCTATGACGAAGACATATCTTCCCGTCCTCCCCGAATCATCCCAGACTGCCACAAGGTACCGGCCATCAGCCGGAATCCGCACGAGCTCCTTCTGGCGGGTCCAGTATGATGTGCGGGTGAATGGCTCGAAGAAGGTGGTAGCGTTTTTTGGCGGATCCAGCAAGATGGTGCCATATCCTTCCGGTTTGAATACCCTTTCCGGAGGCCTGGCGGGAGGGAGCCCGCGGCCCATAAGCGCCATTCGGGGCGCGAAATTCTCATGCCCGTCGATCTGTGGTATGACGATGCTCAGCAGTATCATCTGGCCTCTGGTGGCGTTGAATGAATAGTAATCCACATCGTCAGGAACATCGAGAGATGCATAAATCGCAGTCGAGATCGTCGGGTCCTCCACAGCCCATGGGTCATCAGCTTTGATATCCACATCCTCAAAGAAGGGCTGATGAGCTGTTGCACCCGTGACGAGCATCAAAATCAGGATGGCAATAGTCCACATATCCACATCTCCTGTGTAAAATACGACCGGTTCACTGAAATAGTTATCGTAACAGGCGCATCATGTATGGCCTGCTCCCCGGTGATCTCTCTGATTTTTGACACCGCCACCGGTCAGCTCGTGGCTCGAGCCCGCGAGTTGGGCACATGAACCGTGAAGTCCCGTACTTGGGTCACCCTAAAGAATTTATTCTTGCTCTCCCGGATAGGCAGGGATACAAGGGCAGGTTGGCCGAAGACCTGAGTCACCTGCTCCCTGGAGCGGTTAATGGGGTGTTGGATTGCTGACTCTCGAGATTGGAGGCAGGCGGTGGGAGCCTGATATCAGGCGATTGAGCGATATGCGCGACCTTCTCTGCGATACAGAATGGGCATCATCCGCTGAGGATATCGATCTCTACTACATGTACAGGGATCTTTATCTGAGCAGAGCGGATCGGAGCAGCCTCATCGAGCATGATCTGCGGTACGACATAACCATCATACCTCCCAGAATGCTCGGTAGGGAGTATGTGAAGACAGCTGGCCACTACCATCCGAAGGTCCCTGGCACGGATGTGACATACCCCGAGGTCTATGAGGTCCTGGAGGGAGAGGCGCTTTACCTTCTCCAGAATGAGGATGCGAGCTCTGTTGTATGCATCCCAGCATCTGAGGGCGACAAGGTCGTTATACCTCCAGGATACGGTCATGTCACAATCAACCGCTCGAACAGGCGCCTGAAGATGGCGAACTTCGTGTGCAGGAGCTTCTCGTCCATCTACGGCCCGTACAGAGACCTGCGCGGCGGCGCGTACTACTGCACAAAGGATGGGTTTGTGAGGAACCCGAGGTACAGGGATCCAGCGCCCCTCAGGTGGGTGGATTCCCCAGACGATGCGGTACTGAGCAGATTCGGATTCAGCCACAGCAGGGAGATTTACTCGGCTCTGAGGGAACCCAGCAGCCTGGAGTTTCTGACAAAGCCACAGGATCATCTGAGCCTCTTTGAGGGCATTCTGGAGTGATCGTATGGATTTGAGAGCATACCTGGAGCTGCTCCGTCCCCCGCTGGCACCCATGGACCTCGCGCTTCCTGCTGCAGCCGCTCTTCTCTCAGCGTACGCTACCACTGGCTCGCTTCCAGGAGCGGCGCCGTTTCTGATAGCCACGATCGGAGCGTACTTTGCTACAACAAGCGCCTACGTCTTCAACGATTACGTTGATGTCGATGTCGACAGGGTGGCGATGCCGGGCAGGCCTCTCCCATCGTCCAAGGTCAGCAGACGCGGCGCCGGTATTTACGCCCTAATCCTTTTTATGCTCGCGGCTGCTGCAGCGGCATACCTCAACCCTGAGAGCCTGGTGATGCTCTTAGCCGCCACCGCGATCATAACCGCTTACTCTGGATGGGCGAAGCGGAGAACGCCGTTGAGCTGGGTGTTCGTCGGACTGGCGTATGGCATGGTTCCTGTGGGCGTCTGGCTCGCCATATCGCCTGCAGGATACCTCATGCCAGGTCCGGGCTTTCATCCTGCAGCCGTCATTCTGGGCCTCATGATCTGCATAACAGACTGGGGGTTCACTAACTGCGATGCCTCCAGGGATGTCCCCGGGGATCGGGCAAAGGGAATACCGACGACCCCTGCAACGTATGGGATACCGTTTACATCAAAGCTTGTCGCAGCCTTCTGGACCGCAGGCGTGATACTATCGCTGCTGCTTGGCATATTCTCAGGCCTTGGAGCCCTCTATCATGCAGCAGCCCTCCTCTCAGGCGTATGGATGCTCATCCAGTGCGCTGATTTCGTCAGGAACCCCACGCCCTCGAGAGGTGAGAAGCTCTTCTACCAGGGCGCAAACTACAGAGCTCTGCTCTTCGCAGCCCTGATGCTCGATGTGTTCATGGGAGTGATGAGCTGACGCATGATTGCGATAGGGTTCAGAATGATCGCAACACGTCATGGGAAGCTTAATGTATGGTTCTTCAAATAGCAGCAATTTTCATAATTTGGAGGAGGGTCTGAATTTTGAGACGTCTTCTTTTTCTAATATCATATGCAAGAATATGAGATGCTGCTTTGGCTTAACATTCTTGAATTTTAGAGCTTGCGGCTCACACCTGCCCGATCCCCACATGTGTTGCGGTAACCTCCTCTGCTGAGGCATTCATGGGAATCCGGGATGCAGGGGTAGCTGGGACTCCGTAAGGAAGGAGTAATGACCAGGAACCTTCAGCTCAGTGCTATGCGACAATGAATTGAGATGAAGGGTATCATCTCGATGAATTCTTTTCAGGCCCTCCTCTTTCGAGAACTCGATGGGAGCTAATCCAGATACTTCTTAATCCTGCTCATCAGGACCTGTTTTGGATACGCTCCCACAAGCCTATCGACAAGCTTCCCGTTCCTGAAGACCAGGAGCGTGGGTATCGCGGTGATCCCGTACCTTCTCGATGTCATCGGATTCTGATCGACATTAAGCTTCCCGAAGACCACGCGACCCTTAAGCTCGCGCGCCATCTCGTCAATAACAGGCGCGATCATCCTGCATGGCCCGCACCATTCTGCCCAGCAGTCGACCACAAAGAGCGGGTACTGCCTTATGCCAGCATCGATGCTGCTGTCGGTCACCAAAACCGGCCTGTCCGGATACTCTATTCTCAGCTCCTCAGCCCTCTGCTCCTTCGCGGCCAGCTCCCTCTTGAGCTCCTCGAGCTTCTTGCGCCTTATCTCCTCAATTTCATCCATAAAGAACCTCCAGCCTCTTCGCCGCATCAGATATGAGCGATCTGAAGTGATCAAGCTTTCCAGGGATTATTCTGTACTGTAGCAGTGTGAAGTCCATGAACTCCAGGAGATCCTGTTCATACTCATCTGCATTTCCGAGAGTATCTATGAATATCGCGCCTTTGAAGCAACCCATCTCGAGGCGGGCCTCCTCCATGCCCCATCCGAGGCGCCTGAATATCTCACGCCAGCACTCGATCCAGCCGGGCGTCAGGTAGAAGTAGAGCCCCTCTGATGCGATCCTCTCAACCTCACGCCTTGTTATAAACGCGTCTATGCAGTTCTGGCAGTCTATCAGCTCGGCTTTGAACCCTCTGAGGAGATCGTTCATCCTCGGATGGCAGGCGCCGTATACCACGATGATCCTGTCGTTTTTACGCGACTCCAGCGCCTCTCTGAGCCTGAGCGCGAGCTCATCGAAATCGACATGCAAACCAGGATCGAGGTAGACCGGATCGAAGGAGAATCCGAGATCCTCGGAGATGCGCTCGATCTCCTTTCTGAAGACGCCACACGCGACCATCGAGTACTCCTTTACGCTCATTATCTCACAGCTCAAAGAAACTCAAGCACTGTGCCCATGCCGAGAGCTCTGGCTTTGGTGTAAACCAGGCTGCCAACAGCGATATCCTGGATCGCCAGGCCGGTCGAGTCGAAGATCGTTATCTCCTTCTCGCTCTCTCTTCCTGGGAGCATTCCCGCGACGATCTCGCCGAGCTGAGCGTGTATATCCTCTCTCCTGTACTCGCCCCTGGATATCGGGACGTTCACCTCGCCGGAATGAATGGCCTGTGAGATGTCATCAACAACAACCTTCGCGCGCCTGAGCAGCGACGGCTCAAGCTCCTGTTTTCCTGGAGCGTCAGCGCCGATCGCGTTGATGTGCGTCCCAGATTTAATCCAGTCCGATAGAACGACGGGGCTTCTCGATGGCGTGGCGGTGACAAGTATATCGCAATCGCACGCCTCCTTCACATCGGAGACGATAACACAATCGCAGTTCAGATGCCCTCTCACATCTGAAACGAATGCGCCCGCGCGCTCCGGGCTTTTATCAAGAACCTTCACAAGCTCCAGACCGAAGAGCTTCGCGAGAGCCATGATCTGAGTCCTCGCCTGCGCCCCGGCACCCACGATCCCGACGACGCTCGAATCCGGGCGGGCGAGATATTTCGCTGCGATCCCTCCGGCAGCGCCTGTGCGCACTGCTGTGAGATACGTCCCTCCCATCACGGCCAGCGGTGCCCCGGTCTCTACAGAGTTAAGCACCACTATGGCCATGACCGATGGCATCCCCCTCTGCGGATTCGTCGGATGGGAGTTGACGATCTTGACGCCAGTCGCTCCGAGCTTTTTTATGTAGGCAGGCATCGTTCTCAGATCGCCATGATCGTAGTAGAGATACGACTTCGGAGGCATCTGAACGTTCCCGAGGCCGTGCTCTGCGAATGCAGACTCGACTGCCGGTATGGCCTCCTCCATGGTGAGAAGAGATCTCACGTCATCTTCAGAAAGCCAGAGTAACTCCAAGCTCAACACCGCCACTCAAAAAGATGTTATGGGAGATAATCTTAGCTACGATCGATGGATCGCTACGATGTTGCTGTGATAGGCGCTGGCCCTGCAGGGCTGATGGCAGCGAAGCATGCCTCGATCTGCGGAGCCAGGACGATCGTTCTGGAGGAGCACAGAGCCATAGGGTACCCTGTGCAGTGTGCAGGTCTTCTCGGCATCAGCGCGCTTGAGGCAGCCGAGATACCGGCAGAGGGTTTTCTGATAAATCCTTTCAGGGGTGCGGTCTTTGTATCTCCGAACGGCCACAGCCTCTCCTTCAGGTCGCCGAGAGTCCGGGCATGGGCTATCGACAGGAGACTTTTCGATAGGAGAATGGCAGTGGCAGCTGCAGATCACGGGGCAGAGATCCTAACCGGCGCGCATGTGAGAGCTGTCGAGAGATCTCGGGGACTAATGCTTTTGCGTTTGTATGATAAAGAGATCGCAGCACGTGCTGTCATATCTGCTGAGGGCGTGAGGGCATCGATAGCCAGATGCTGTGGGATTCCGCCCCCGAGACGTATCCTGTCCGGCGCACAGGTTGAGGTGCCGTTCGATGTTGATGATATCGAGTCTGTGGAGGTGCACCTCGGAAGAGATCTTGCACCCGGCCTCTTCGCATGGGTAATTCCAATATCCCAGGACTTCGCGAGGATAGGCCTCTGCGCCAGTGAGAGCGCATGCGTTTACCTCAGAAGGTTTCTGGAATCCGATCGGATAAAAAGCAGGATATGCGGCTCTCCGGTATCCCTTGTGGTCGGAGGTCTTCCCCTGGGACCGCCTGAGAGGACTTTTGGAGAGGGGGTTCTGGCTGTTGGAGATGCTGCGGGCCAGGTGAAGCCGACATCTGGAGGTGGTGTGTATCCAGGGCTTCTATGCGGCCGGATCGCCGGCAGGGTTGCAGCTGAGCATGCGCTGAATGCCAAGCCGCTAGAGGCGTATGAGGCTGAGTGGAGATCTGCTATTGGCAAAGAGATCTTGATAGGCATGAGGGTTAATGATATCCTGAGACACATGAGCGATGGGGATATCGATAGGATGATCAGTAGGATAGCTGAAAGGCCTGATATCATAAGGGCGATCGAGCTCCATGGCGATATAGACAGGCCGAGCCGTTTGCTTCTAAGAGTGCTGCCCCTTCTGGCAGGCGATCTCACTATTGTCAGAATTCTTCTCCGGGCAATATTCCCATAGCTGCAAGCTTTGGCCCTTCAGGCCAGATGGGCTTGCATGATAGCCAGCGTTTTGAGCGAATTATGCCAGGTATAAAGGAGGGCTCTGCTGTTCACCCCCGGCCTGAAATCTGGGGAGCCTCTCGCTCCGAACCATCCGCTCCTGGAGGACCAACTTCCGCCCGCTCCTATGTTGTGTACTTCGCGTTGATGTTCACATATTCGTGGGTCAGATCGCATCCGAAGCTGCGTGCGCTCGCTGATCCCGCGCCGAGGTCTATGTGGATGAAGATCTCATCGCTGGACATGACCTTTTTCGCCTCTTCCAGCACACCATCGATTATACTCCCATGATCCACAAGCACCACGGAGCCCCTGCTGGAGTTCATGCTCAGAGAGATCCTCGAGGGATCGAACTCAGCCCCGGATCGACCGGCAGCACACACGATCCTCCCCCAGTTCGGATCCTCGCCGTACAGTGCTGCCTTCACGAGATTGCTTCTCGCTATGCTCTTTGCGGCCCGCCGAGCATCCTCGCTGGATGCTGCTCCGGTGACCTCCACCTCCATCGCCTTTGTCGCGCCCTCTCCGTCCCTGGCGATCATCTTGGCCAGGCTCACACACACGTACTCCAGCGCCTCTCTGAAGGATTCAGGGTCGCATTCCACCGCCCGGGTGCTTGTCAGGAGCACTGTGTCATTTGTGCTTGTGTCTCCATCGACTGTCAGCATGTTGAAGCTCACATCCACAGCATCTTTTAAGAATCTGTAGAGCTCCGGCCCGAGATCGGCGTCTGTGTAGATAAAAGCCAGCATCGTCGCCATATCAGGCTCTATCATGCCCGCCCCCTTGCATATTCCCCCGACACGAATCCCCTCATGCTCGACAGCGACCTCTTTGACTCTTGTATCAGTCGTCATTATCGCCTGAGCCGCCTCTCTGCTCGCGTCGGGGCCTGAGCGGAGCGCTGGAGCAGCCTCTTTTGCGAGCGCGGAGATCAGATCGAGATCCAGGTAGCGGCCTATTACACCGGTCGATGCGACGCCGATCATCTCACGGCTGCACCCGAGCATCTCAGCCATTATGCCTGCCATCCTCTCCGCATCCATCATGCCGCGCATCCCGGTATATGCATTTGCAGATCCGCTGTTCGCGATTATCCCCTCAATTCTTCCTCCGGATCTTCTGAGATGGTCGATGGTCACCTCTATTGGCGCAGCCCTCACCCTGTTTCTCGTGAAGACACCAGCCGCATATCCGGAGCATGCGATCATCGCGACGCCGTACCTCCCGCGCTTCACACCGCAGGCCCTCACGCCCGGCACTGCGCATATACCGCCATCTATCTGTCTCATGAGACCTCCGCTGAGCCCAGCCCGCTTATGATGTCGCCGCGGGTCACTATCCCCACAAGCCTGGAGCCCTCTACGACAGGCAGCCTGTTTATTTTGTGCTTTGTCATCATCGCGGCAGCCTCCTCTATCGATGCATCCGGGCTCACTGTTATGGGCTTCCTGCTCATGACATCCGAGACGCGCATCTTTGTTATCTCATCCAGCGAGCGCTTCATGCGCTCCCAGCGTATCACATCTCTCACAGGGACCTCAAATATCTCGAAGGGGCTCGGGAGCCAGAGCCCACCACGATCGTCCTCTGTCGAGAGAAGCCTCAGAAGATCTGATTCGGATACCACACCCACAAGCTCATCCCCATCGAGCACGGGCATGCCGCTTATCCTGTTCTCCCTGAGCAGGCGAGCCGCCTCTGCTATCGGATCGCTCGCCTGGCAGGTGACAGGGTTTCTGTTCATGATCTCCTTAACGAGCATAGTCCCTCCTCGAGCCAGGGCGTTGCTCAAATCTGTGAGGTTTTTGTAGCATTTATTCCTCAGATCATCTCAGTCCGGAAGCATCAGCCCTGGCCACAATCACGGTGCACCGCCGGGGAACCAGAGACCTGTCGTCTCATCCAGACCCATCATCAGGTTCATGTTCTGAATCGCCTGGCCGGAGGCTCCCTTGACAAGGTTATCTATGGCGGATATAACAACTATGCGGTCGCTCTTCTTTTCGATCTCAAAACCGATATCACAGAAGTTCGAGCAGCGGACGTTGCCCAGCATCGGCACACCATCCACAAGCCGCACAAACCTGGCTTTACTGTAGAAATCTGTGTAGAGCTTTGAGACGAACTCTCTGTCCTGTATCTTATCTGTGAACGAATCCTTCACAAACACATGTGCTGTTGTGAGAATTCCGCGAACTGCCGGTATCACATGCGGTGTGAAGCTGATCCTGATGTCGTTCTGCAGCCGGGAGAGCTCCTGTTTTATCTCAGGCACGTGTCTGTGGTTCGTCACCCTGTAGCACCTTATGTTCTCCGCCACGTTTGGGTAGTGACTGGTCTCCGTCGGCTCAGCGCCTGCGCCGGATATACCCGACTTGGAATCGAAGACGACTCGGTCTATCATCCCGGCCTTCGCGAGAGGCGCGACCGCCAGCGTTGCACCTGTGGGATAACACCCCGGGTTCCCGACAAGAGATGCGCCTGCAACCTCAGGGTGCAGCTCCGGCAGGCCGAAGACCGCTTCCCTCGGAGCTCTGTGCTTTATCCCGTATGTCTTCTCGAATACATCGACGGGCAGCCTGTAGTCGGCGCTCAGGTCTATCACTTTAGCCCCGTTGTCCAGAAGCTCCGGAACCCAGTCCATTGCAGTTCCGTGAGGTACTGCTGTGAACACGACATCACACCTCTGTGATATCTCAGCAGGCGACGGAGCCTCGAACCTGAGATCGAGCATGCCTCTGAGATGTTGGTGGACTGAGACCACCGGCTTTCCAGCAAGCTTTCTGGATGTGACGCAGACGACATTTGCAGAGGGATGTGCAGAGAGAAGGCGGAGCAGCTCACCGCCTGTATAGCCAGAACCGCCGACTATTCCTATGTCTATCATGCTGCGTGAGGACCTCTCTGCTGATATAAATCTGCGGCGCTAGACCCTGCCGGAGAGCCTGAGGCTGAGCTGGCCGAGATCTCTTCCCAGCTCCTCGATCCTGTCTCTGTTCTCGAGATGCGAGAGCCATCGCTCAGGTATCCATGAACTCCCGTATCTTGCGCCTGCAAGCGCCCCTGTGATCGATGCCACAGAGTCCGTATCGCCTCCAGCATTGACCGCCTCCACAATAGCTTCCTCCGGCTCAAGGCGCACAAAGCAGTAGAACGCAGAAGGCACAGCATTGTGCACAGACGGAGATGTGCCAAGCATATCCAGCGCATCCGATGGATCTCTGTCAGCCTGTAGAATCGCCTTCACCTCCTCCAGCTTTCTTCCGAGCTCGGGGGAGATCCTCGAGGCGGTCTCTGCTGATACCTCGAGGATGCTCATGCGTGGGAGATCGAGGAGAGAGAGCGCAACACCAACAGCGACCGCAACAGCACCCGCCCTGGCTGCGCGGCTTCTGTGTGTGACGATGCTCTGTAGCTCAGAGTACCTCGATACCATGCTCAGATCCCAGTGGTAGACAAGACCGATCGGCGCAGCCCTCATCGCAGCTCCGCATGTGTCTATACTGACACCGGCCTCCTGCCAGGGCTTTCCGGAGAGCATGTTCTCTATTGCAGATCTTGTTGTGATCCCAACACCTCTGTTCAGCCTCTCGTTCAATATCCATGTGGACCCCCATCTCATCAGATTCTCGGCAAAAACATCACCTGAGAAGCCATGTGCCTTGATGAGTGACTCCGCCAGGATCAGGGTCTCCTCAGTATCATCCGTGTACTGGCCTGCCTGGAGCCCGTGATGGAAGTGATGCTCAGGCGCAGGAAGCATATCGACAACTCTTCCAAATGATCGCTGTATCTCCAGAGCTGAGAAACCCTCGAGCGGCATCCCCAGAGCATCTCCGACCGCGGATCCGAGAAGGGAACCGATAAACTTATCGAGAAGATCCATGCTGTTATATTAAAAATGCAGAGGACAAAAAGCTTGGCCAGCCCACTGCATGAGATGATGCGAGGAGTTGCTGTAAATCCAGGTCTCTCAGCTACAGCAATGCCTTCAGATGCATCTGATTCTACCCGCCGGTTGCCTGGAGCATGCAGAGAGAATAGCTGCGGATCAGAGCGGCCTGCTGAACACAACACGCAGAATCTGCGCGATAGCTGGGATCTGTTTTACCGCCGGCGGGGGAGATCGTGGGGAGGCATCACGCGTGAGATCCCCGAGCTTCCCCGCGGCTCAAGGGTCCTCGAGCTCGGCTGCGGAAGCGGGAAGACCATTCGGGGGATGGTCGGCAGGGGATGGAGCATCGTGGCCGTCGATATATCCCCGAGGGCGATCATGCTCACAAGATCCATCGTGGAGGTTACATCAGCTCAAAGAAGTGATGGCAGAGATCCATGCTCAAAAGATCTCACATGGGATGTGGAGCTTGTCGCAGCCGACGGCAGGCTGCTCCCATTCAGGGATGAGACATTCGATGCTGTCTTCGCCTTCCATGTCTTGGGGCATCTGGTCGGGCCTGAGAGATCCGTGATGGCGGGAGAGATCATACGGGTCACACGTAGGGATGGGCTGGTCTTCTTCAGAGGATTCGCATTTGATGACCTCAGAGCCGGAGGCGATGAGATCGAGGAGAGGACATTCATCCGTGGGGATGGGACGATCACGCATTACTTCACAGAGGATGAGGTTATTAATATCTTCAGGCAGCTTTCGAGCACATCTGTCAATACAGTGAGATGGAGCATGAGGGTCGGAGGCTTGGATCTCATCAGATCCGAGATAAGAGCAGCGTTCAGGAAAGAGTGAGATGGCATCATAATAAGTTATGCAGATGGCTGCAGGGGGCAGGGGCATCGAAGGAGTGAAGAGGAGGTGCCTGAGTGACAGCTGACCCGCGCCTGGAGTGCGCGAGGGCGCTTTCAGATCACCCTGTCTTTCCGTTGCTTGTGCGCGCTGCGCTCCGCGCGAGGGTGGCGAGAATGCAGCCCGGCGAGGTCTTCCATTTCGAGGGGGAGGAGATCTTCGTCGAGGAGGATGAGCGGAGCCGGAGCGTTGTGGTGCAGGTTGTTCTGGGTGAGGAGAAGCTGATCGAGATGTTCAGAGGCGCAGCTGAGATGGCCGGAATCCCTGACGTGAGATCATGCCTTGGAGATATCCTGGATCTTGCGCGAGAAGATCTAAGAAGACGATACGGGATAGAGCTCACGGTCAGAAGGGGCATCGCAAGAGCAGAGGCGGTCGCTTATAAGATCGAGAGGTGGAGCTGGAGAGACGGGCCGCTTTAGCTGAGCGATCTGAGCACATCTGCACTATCAGCAGACGATTCCTGGGCGATCATGTACCTGAGTGTCAGAAGTATCACAATATTGATGGCGAGAGCGGTGAGCGCTGAAAGCTGGTCCCTGTAGAACGCGAAGGTCTGTACCAGAAGTATCTGGACCAGCATGGCGTTCTTGAACCGGTAGTATGCTGCCAGGCGATTGCGTCTGATCATGAGCACCCCGGAGAGCACCAGAATGGAGGATACGGTGGCAGCGAGGAGCTCAAGCCAGCTGGCCATGCTGATGGAGATCAGCCTGAGCTGCAGAAACGAGTCTGCCAGCTTGATCATAACCAGCAGCGCGGCCTCAAACAGCGTCACCACAGACTGTATGATGAAGAACGCGATTACCGCATTAACGAACCACCTTCTGCTGACAAGCCAGTGGTATACCCTCCTCGCCCCCTCCCTGCATCTTGTATAAATTCCAGGATCTGGTGTCTGGATGCACTCCATCCCTGCCAGCATATCTTTGAACACCTTGACGAGAGGATCGGACGGATCACACCCGTCGAGCAGCTCAAGCGCCCTCTTCCTCTCCTGGATATCGAGATCCTTGATTACAGCATCCTTGACAAGCTCGAGGGCATTTAAGAGGCACTCCTCATGCGTCAGCTGCTCGCCATTTATCATCTGTGAGAAGATGTACAGGAGCACGAAGGTTATGTAGATCAGCGCCACAGTTGGCTGGAAGAAGTAGTTGTTGTCCATAGTCACGAACTTCCCGAGCTCATCAATGAACGCGCCGAAACCGATCCCGCCTACAACGGCTGCGAGATCCGAGGAGTATCTGTCTATGAATGCCAGAAGTATAACAATTGAGAGAACCATCAGGGCTCCGCCGAGGAGCACGTGTGCTATGTGGAGGCCGCGGATTGCGAGCTGCGGGTAGCCGGTGGCATGCAGAACGAACCTTATGCATAAAATGGTCGCCACAGAGGTCACCATGAAGAGCTCAAGCCGTTTATCTGCCTCCGCGCTTCTTATGAGAGGCTTCGGGACCAGCGATGGCGATCTGCAGCTCATAAAAGATGCCTCACTCATCTGGAGAATGTTTATCTGCCAGAGGTCTCACAATGGAGATATCGTTATGATAAAGGTTCTGATGGTATGAGATCGCCATGCGAGGAGGTTGTGTGGGAGGTTCTCCCTGGAATAAGGGCCACGATAGCACAGGAGCTTGTGAGGCGAGGTGTCTCTCAGAGAGAGGTTTCACGGCTGATGGATGTCACACCTGCAGCAGTCTCCCAGTATGTCTCCGGAAAGAGAGGCTACAACATCGTGTTCAGGGACGATATCAGGGAGGAGATATCCGTGCTTGCAGAGGATCTCATAAACGGAGATGCTGTTGACCTCATAGATAGGATATGCAAGATCTGCAAGAAAGCGCGCGGAGAGGAGCTCTGTCCTGTGGAGATCAGGGGGAAGCAGACCGATTCACCCGGATAGATCTCAGGTCTTGTATTCACGTCGAGATCAGACGCATGTGACATCGTGGTTTTCATGCGATTATGCCAGTACATTCTGATTCCCGGCAGCAGGTTCGAACCGCAACTGGATTCGGGCATATCTCAAATATTCAGAGCGGTGCACCTCGTGCGGTCTGTTTTTGTTCTGAGACTCCAGCTCAGGACTTTCGAGACCAAATATCGGAGACGTGAAAACCCTTATATACTGGCGGATTGTTCGAGAGTGATATCCGCATGAGGGCCGGGTGGCCCTTGGCGCATGAACTGATGTTCGAACGCGCTGTGCGCGTGAGTCGGTCTCTAGCGAGGCTTTGCGGAGGATTTGGATGAAGATTATCAAGAAGACTAATCCGAGACTGGTCCGTCTCATCAGCGACCTCAAGGCTGCCTCACGTGAGAGCAAGGCCGCTATCTGGCGTGATGTTGCTGAGAGGCTAGAGAAGCCGAGGCGAAACTATGCCGCGGTCAATCTGAGCAAGATCAACAGGCATACTGGAGATGATGACACGGTGCTGGTCGCTGGCAAGGTTCTTGGGGCCGGAGAGATAGATCACAGGGTAACAGTTGCAGCGCTTGGTTTCAGCGAGCAGGCGGCGTCGAAGATAATTTCCGCGGGTGGAAGATGCATGAAGATAGAGGAGCTCGTAAGGCTCCATCCCAAGGGGACTGGCATAAAGATTCTGAGGTGAGTGCGATGATCTTCGATGCGACCGGTCTGGTTATGGGCCGTCTGGCCAGCATAACTGCGAAGTGTCTTCTCCAGGGGGAGGAGATAAGGATAGTGAACGCTGAGAAGGCCATAATCTCCGGAAGTAAGGAGTCGGTCCTCCGCGAGTATCGCGAGATGCTGGAGAGGGGCACCCGTGAGAAGGGGCCGTACTTCCCGAAGCGCCCTGATCGCATCCTGAAAAGGACTGTGCGGGGAATGCTTCCCCACAAGACAAGCAGGGGCAGAGAGGCGATGGCTCGCCTCAGGGTCTACGTGGGCGTACCTCCAGACCTGAGCGGCATGGCCTTTGAGCAGCCGGATGGAGCCAAGGTGAAGCGAACAACAAGCTACATTGAGCTTGGCGAGCTGAGCAGGATGCTTGGCGCGAAGTTCTAGGGAGGATCTTCATGAAGGTGGTCAACTCCTCAGGAAAGAAGAAGACTGCGATCGCCAGGGCGACATTCAAAGAGGGCAAGGGCAGAATTCGCATAAACAATGTGCCGCTCGAGATCGTCGAGCCTGCTCTGGCCCGGATGAAGATGATGGAGCCGGTAGTCATGGCGACAGAGGCGTTTTCGAGCGTCGATGTGGACGTCTCAGTTAGAGGCGGCGGCGTCATGGGTCAGGCGGATGCCGTCAGGACAGCCCTGGCCAGGGGCATACTCGAGTGGACTGGTGATGCCGCTCTGAAGGAGGCATACGCTGAGTACGACAGAAACCTTCTTGTAAGCGATCACAGACAGAAGGAGAAGAAGAAGTTTGGCGGACTCGGCGCCAGAGCGAAGTACCAGAAGTCCTACAGGTGAGGTGCCTTGATCCCGGTAAGATGCTTCTCCTGTGGGAAGGTCATCTCCAGCGTGTGGGAAGAGTACAGGGAGCGGATCAAATCCGAACCACCTGGAAAGGTGATGGACGACCTTGGGATAGAGAGGTACTGCTGCAGGCGGATGCTTCTCTCCCATGTCGAGGTCGTGGATATGCTCCGCAGGTACCAGTAGAGAGAGGAAGGGGTTGTAGGGTAGCCTGGTCCATCCTACAGCGTTCGGGACGCTGTGACCTGAGTTCGAATCTCAGCAACCCCATCATACTCTTCCTTTTGAGGTGGCTATTTGAAGGGCGAGAAATATACTCGATTTGAGCGAGCCAGGATAGTGGGAGCACGTGCTCTGCAGATTTTCATGGGGGCCCCAGTGTTAATAAGGACGGAATCCATAGACCCTCTCGAAATAGCTCTTGAAGAGATGAGATTGGGTGTTATACCAATAACCGTGAAACGTGATCGCAAAAGGTAGGTGAATTGATTGGTTGAAGAAGAGGTGATAACCGTCGAGGGCGATTATGAGACCCTGATCCCCATAGACGAGTATCTTGCTGCTGGTGTTCACATCGGAACGCAGCAGAAGACCAGCGACATGATGAAGTACATCTACAGGGTCAGAACAGACGGTCTTTACGTTCTTGATGTTCAGGCGACAGACAAGAGGATACGGCTTGCAGGAAAGTTTCTGGCGAACTACGAGCCCTCGAAGATACTTGTTGTCTCTGCCAGGCAGTACGGCCAGAGGCCTGCCACAATGTTCGCGAAGGCGGTTGGTGCCATGGCGAACGTCGGGAGGTTCATACCGAACACCCTGACCAATCCATCGTTCGCGGGATACCTAGAGCCTGATGTGCTTTTGGTCACAGATCCGGCAGGCGATGGTCAGGCTGTCAAGGAGGCAGTTGATATCGGCATACCTGTGGTGGCGCTCTGCGACACAAACAACATGACCTCCAACGTGGATCTTGTGATACCCACAAACAACAAGGGCAGGAAGGCACTGACGTTGATCTACTGGCTTCTTGCGAGACAGGTCCTGCGCGAGCGTGGCGAGGAGGAGAGGTTCAAGTACACTGTATCTGACTTCGAGATGGAGTTCTAGATATGAGACCACCAGCTGCGGCCGGTATGTTCTATCCTGCGAGGGCCGAGACGCTGCTCGCGGAGCTCAGCTCTGCATTTCGCGGGCTGAAGCGGGAGACGATGCAGGTTATCGGCGCAGTGGTGCCACACGCTGGCTACATCTACTCAGGGTCTGTTGCAGCCGAGGTGTACGCGAGGCTTCCAGAGCGCGAGACGTATGTTCTGATAGGCCCGAACCACACCGGCCTCGGGCTTCCTGTGGCGGTGAGCAGGGAGACCTGGAGAACCCCGCTGGGCTCGGTCCCAGTGGATCTTGAGCTCGCAGATGCACTTGAGGGGACAATAGTGGCGCCCGATGAGCTCGCTCACATGGAGGAGCACTCGATAGAGGTTCAGCTGCCGTTTCTCCAGAGGTGCTTCTCAAACTTCAAGATACTCCCGATCTGCATGGGCATGCAGGATCAGGAGACAGCCATCGAGGTTGGAGAGGCTGTGGCGGATGCGATCCTGAGGCTCGGACGTAGCTGCAGCGTGATCGCATCCAGCGATCTCACGCATTATCTCAGACATGAGACCGCCAGACAGCTTGATACATCTATACTGGAGTCTGTAATCAGAATGGATATCGATGATCTGTATTCGAAGATCGAGATGCTCGATTCCAGGTATTATGGTCACGGTGTCTGCGGCTACGGGCCCATGGCAGCGACAATAACAGCCTCGAGACGACTGGGCGCAAGCATGGGTAAGCTTCTGCGCTATGCGACCAGTGGAGATGTCTCCGGAGAACGCGGCCAGGTCGTGGGCTATGGGGCTGTGATATTCACCTAGGAGGAGTATGACAGCGGCATCAGCCCCGGGGAAGGTCATACTCTTCGGGGAGCATGCTGTTGTATCAGGCGCTCCCGCGCTTGGCACTGCGATAGATCTGCGCGCCAGGGTCTCTGTGGAGGATCTCCCTGGAAAGACAGAGATCGATATACAGGGACTGGGCTTGAGGCTCTCCGGCTTCTCGATCGATTCTGACGGGAGAGTCGTATCTCTCGGCAGCTCAGAGGAGTCTGTCGCTGCTGCCAGGTACGTATCTGCTGTTGTGAGAGCGCTTGGCGTGAGGGATGTGAGGATCTCGGTCTCCTCTGACATACCTGTGGCATCAGGTCTGGGATCCTCTGCTGCCATAGTCGTCGCGACGCTGGCCGCTCTGAGCCGCCACATGGGCATCGATATGGATGTCAGGAGGATCGCGGCAGAGGCCCACAGGATCGAGAAGATGGTTCAGAGGGGGCTTGGAAGCCCGATGGACACAGCGCTTGCTGCATATGGCGGCTACGTGCTGCTCTCAGATGGCATTGCACAGGTTGATCTGCCTCCGCTGGACCTCGTCGTGGGATGCACATCAGTTCCACATGATACGAGAGCTGAGGTCGCGCGGGTCCAGGAGCTGAAGTCGAGGTATCCGGAGATTGTGGACCCGATATTCAAGGCCATAGGCGTTATATCCAGAAAAGCGGTGCCGTGCATAAAGAACATGGAGCTCGAGGAGCTCGGGACGCTCATGAACATAAACCACGGCCTGCTCGAGGCGATCGGGGTCGGGACGAGGGAGCTGAGCGAGCTCGTCTACGCTGCGCGGGGCGCTGGATCTGCGCTGGGAGCGAAGCTGACAGGCGCCGGTGGCGGCGGCTGCATGATAGCTCTCCCCAGGGAGGGGACCTCACAGAAAACGATCACCGCGATATCCCAGGCCAGGGGCAGGGCGTTTGTGGTCAGGACCGGATGCGACGGTGTAACTGTAGAATAATTATGCTGAAGATACTTAAGCTGGGCGGGAGCATAATAACCGATAAGAGCAGGCTGGCCACCGCCAGGCTGGACCAGATCTCCCGGATCGCTCATGAGATAGCTGGGAGTGAGGATCTGGTGGTCGTGCATGGCGCGGGATCCTTCGGCCACATCCACGCCAGACAGTTCGGGCTCCCTGAGAGTTTCAGCGTCGAGGGTTTACTGAGAACACACCTCTCGGTCTCAGATCTAAACAGAACCGTGGTCGAGGCGCTGCATGATGCCGGAGTCGATGCCCTGCCGGTGCATCCCCTGAGCTCTGTGGTCCTCAGGGATGGCAGGATCCATCTCATGAGCACAGAAGTGATCAGGGAGATGCTCAGGCGCAGCGTGGTCCCTGTTCTCCATGGCGATGTGGCGATGGATGTCTCCAGGGGTGCTGGCATAGTCTCCGGAGACCAGCTCGTCTCCTATCTGGCGAGAACTCTGGGAGCTGGGATGGTCGCGATGGGCACTGATGTGGATGGCGTCATGATCGACGGCAGGGTTCTCAGCTGCGTAACGCCTGAGAGCATCCATTCCATTGAATCTCATCTTCTGCCTGCTAAAGGAATTGATGTGACTGGGGGCATGCGCGGGAAGCTCAGAGAGCTCGTGGAGCTCGCAGAGATCGGTATAGACTCAAGGATCTTCAACGCCGGCGTGGCCGGAAATGTCAGACGGGCTCTGTCAGGAGAAATTCTCGGCACACTGATCACAGGTAGAGAGCATGGAGACGGTCCGCAGGAAGCTTGAGCACATAGAGATCTGTCTGAAAGAGCAGGTGACCTCAAAATACAGACCATTCGATGATCTGATCCTGCTGCACAGAGCCCTGCCTGAGATCGATGAGTCTGATGTGAATACAGAATGCACATTTCTCAACAGGAGGCTCTCCGCGCCGCTGATGATAAGCGCCATGACCGGTGGCCATCCGGATGCCAGGGAGATCAACGCGAACCTCGCCATCGCGGCCCAGGAGACCGGCATCGCGATCGGGGTGGGGTCGCAGCGCGCTGCGCTTGAGCATTCTGATCTTGAGGACACATTCTCGATCGTCAGAGAGCTTGCTCCCGATGTGCCTGTTGTGGGGAACATAGGGGCGGTCCAGCTGCGCAGATACGGGCCTGAGGTCCTGGACAGGGTGGCGGAGATGGTGGATGCAGATGCAGTCGCTGTTCATCTGAACTTCCTCCAGGAGTCGGTCCAGCCGGAGGGTGAGAGGCATGCAGGAGGCGTTCTCGATTCCATAAGAGAGGCGAGATTCAGGCTGCCGATAATAGTCAAGGAGACCGGTTGCGGGATACCCTTCGAGGACGCGAGGATGCTCGTCGATTCCGGTATCCAGATCATAGATGTCGCCGGCGCCGGAGGGACCTCCTGGTCGATGGTAGAGTCTTACAGGGCGGAGCTGCGCGGTGATGCAGAGTCGAGGGAGATAGGCGTGTTATTCGCAGAATGGGGAATACCAACTCCTGTCTCGGTGATAGAGTGCACACGCGCTGGAGCTCAGGTGATATCATCAGGAGGCGTGAGAAGCGGCATTGATGCGGCAAGGAGCATCGCACTGGGCGCGTTCATGGCCGGCTCAGCGCTTCCCCTGCTCGCTCCAGCCACTAAGGGGAGCGCTGATGTCATCCGCCTCCTTCAAAGATTCGTGAGAGAGCTAAGGATATCGATGTTCCTCACCGGATCAAGGAACATCCAGGAGCTGAGCAGGGTCCCTGTGATAATAATCGGAAGAACCCGGGAGATCCTGGAGCAGCGGGGCATCGATACAAAGATTTTTTCTTCAAAAAGGTAAAAGAGAGTGTTAGGATGAGCAGCATAGGAATAATGGCAGTCGGCGGATACGACGAGATCGGAAGAAACATGACTGCCATCAGAGTCGACAACGACATAATAATAATGGATATGGGGATCCGCCTGGACAGGGTCCAGATACACGAGGACACAGATGTGGAGTCTCTTCATTCCTCAGATCTCATAGCGATGGGCGCAATACCTGATGACAGCGTTCTTAATGGGGTCGCATCAAAGGTCAAGGCGATCGTTTGCACTCATGGACACCTGGACCACATAGGCGCGGTATCGAAGCTTGCGCACAAATACCGGGCGCCCATCATAGCCACGCCGTTCACAGCTGACCTGGTGAACCAGGAGATAAAGTCGGAGAGGATATTCAGGGTCAACAACGAGGTCATAAGCCTGAAGGCAGGAGAGAGGCACCAGGTGACCCCGGATATAGAGCTGGAGTTCATCAGGGTCCAGCACAGCATAGTGGACTGTGTCTTCGCCGCGCTACATACAAAACACGGAGCAATACTTTACGCAAACGACTTCAAGATCGACAGGAGCCCGACCCTCGGCGAGCCTCCGGATTTCCCTAGGCTCAGACAGCTTGGCAGAGAGGGTGTTCTGGCGCTGATAACGGAGACGACAAACGCGGGGGTCTCTGGGAAGACACCATCGGAGCAGATCGCCAAGGACCTCGTCTGGGATGTCCTCATGGGAACAGAGGAGACGGACTCAGGGATACTTGTGACCACATTCTCATCACATATCGCCAGGATAAAGGCCATAATAGAGGCAGCCCGCAAAATGGGCCGCAAGCCCATCCTTCTGGGCAGGAGCATGGAGAAGTACTGGGGAACTGCTGTGAGAACAGGGTACGCAGAACGCGGGAACGGGCTGGCCGTATGCGGCAGGCGGAAGGCTGTCGATAAAGCGCTCAAGAGGATTATGGTCGAGGGCAAGGACAAGTACCTGCCTATAATGACAGGCCATCAGGGCGAGCCAGGGGCGATACTGAGCAGGATCGCAAACGGGGAGACCGAGTTCAGGGTGGAATCGGGAGACAGGGTAATATTCAGTGCCGGTATAATACCACAGCCCCTCAACATGTCAAATCGCCACACAGTTGAGACGAAGCTGAAGATGAAGGGTGCCAGGATATACGATAATGTGCATGTCTCAGGGCATGCATGCAGAGAGGACCACTGGGAGCTCCTGCGCATGATAAACCCTGAGCATGTGATACCCAGCCACGGCAACCTCAACAGCCACGGCCAGTACCTCATGCTTGCAGAGGATACAGGCTACAAGCTGGGATACTCGATACATCTCGTGAGGAACGGGCAGGAGCTGCTACTCGGGTGAGATTTAAAGGGGTCGGAGATAATGAAAAACTTGGAGGGAGGAGATCTGGAGGCTGAGCTAAGAAAGCGCGCTGATCTGATATCGAGAGCTATAGACGAGCTCCTGCCTGTCTCCAGACCGGAAGGGTTGTACGATGCTGCCAGGCACCTGCTGGGAGCTGGCGGAAAACGGCTCAGACCATCGCTGCTCCTCATAGCTGGAGAGTCTGTGGGCTGCGACGCTGCGCGCCTGGTTCCGGCTGCTGTTGCGATAGAGCTGGTCCATAACTTCACGCTGATACACGATGACATAATGGATAACGCCTCTCTGAGGCGCGGCAAACCCGCGGTACATGTGATATGGGGTACATCCGGGGCGATACTAGCAGGCGATACGCTCTACTCGAAGGCGTTCGAGATGCTCTCAAAGGTGGATGCCCCGCCTGAGAGGGTGCTCGCTGCCATGGATATGCTCGCGAGGACATGCACCTCGATATGCGAGGGGCAGTGGCAGGACCTGGAGTTCGAGCACGCTGAGAGCGTGACGGAGAAGGAGTACCTCGAGATGATCGAGAAGAAGACTGGAGTGCTGTACGGCGCATCTGCATGGATCGGCGCGACCCTGGGCGGAGCCCCGCCTGAGGTGGCAGGAGGCCTCGAGGAGTTCGGCAGGCTGACAGGCATGGGATTTCAGATACACGACGACATACTCGATCTGACAGTGCCAGAGGACGTCCTGGGCAAGAGGCTCGGAGGGGACATCCTCGAGGGAAAGAAGACGATGATAATAATAGATGCGCTCACGAAGGGAGTGAGGCTCGATGTATTCGGGAAGGGCCAGGCCAGCCAGGATCAGCTTAAGGAGGCGATCTCAGCTCTGAGGAGATGCGGATCGATAGATTATGCGAGGAGAAGGGCAGAGGAGTTCGTTGAAAGGGGAAAACGTGCACTCGATGTTCTGGATGATTCTCCTGCGAAAAGGCTGCTTCTGGAGCTCGCTGATTACATGATACGCAGGGGTTATTGAATTGGCATAGGGGGAGTCCTGAATTCCTCAGGAAGGAGCAGCCGTACGCGCGCTCCTGCACTGGCGCTTGGAGACAGCAGATGGATCATGGAAAATTGGGCACTCTGTCTCTTTAAAATCTTGAGCGCAGGAAGCCCCCTCTGAGGCGGGATGTGATGAGATGAACGTTCGTGAAATGAGCATGGATGAATGTGAAGACGTACTCCGGAGATGCAGGTACGGCAGACTGGCGCTCTCCTACGAGGACCGACCTTATGTGATACCTATGTCTTACGTTTACGCGGATGGCACTGTCATACTACACTCCAGGCCGTCCGGGAAGAAGATCGAGATCGCGAGGAGAAACAGCAACGTCTGCTTCGAGGTGGATGAGCTCGAGGGCCAGCGGTGGAGGAGCGTCATAGTGTATGGGAAGGCTCAGCTCTCAGGATCACAGGAGGCCAAGCGGAAGATGTTCGAGGCCTTCATGAGGAGCGGGATCGGCGGGCACGGCGGAAAGATGTTCACCTGGGATATGCTCGAAAAGATGGATATGTGCGTCTGGGAGATAAAGGCGTTTGAGATAACTGGAAGGGAAGGGATCTGGTAGAGGTATGGTGAGCTGGGCCGAGAAGTACAGGCCCAGAAGCCTCGATGGCATACTGGGCAATGCAAAGGCGGTGGCCGAGCTCCGGGCATGGGCCAGGGCCTGGGAGGAGGGGAGGCCGGAGGTGAAGTGCCTCATCCTGTATGGTCCTCCAGGGGTGGGGAAGACATCTGCGGCACTCGCGCTCGCGTCGGAGATGGACTGGGACTACATAGAGCTCAACGCCAGCGATCAGCGGACCGCGGAGATAATAAAGAGCATCGCAGGCCCAGCATCTCAGGTGAGCACATTCTCCGGCAGAAGAAGGCTCGTTATACTGGATGAGGCTGACAACCTGCACGGGACATATGACCGTGGCGGTGCGGCAGCGATTCTGAAGGTTATAAAGGATGCAACACAGCCTGTGGTTCTCATAGCAAACGAGTATTACGAAATAGAGAAGCCACTCAGGGATGCGTGCAGGGGGGTTCAGTTCCGATCGATAAGAGCGCAGACCATAGCCTCCCTTCTCAGAGAGATATGCAGGAGCGAGGGGATCGATTGCGATCCAGAGGCGATAATGCATATAGCTGAGATGTCTGGCGGCGATCTGCGCAGCGCGATAAACGACCTCGAGGCTGCTGCGCGGGGTCTGAAGCGCCTGCGATTGGAGGACATCGCGACCTCTGAGAGGGACGTCAAGGCTTCGATATTCAAGGTCCTCGAATCGATATTCAAGGGGGAGAGCGCGAGGAGCGCGCTCGAGGCCACATACCAGCTGGACGAGAGCCCCGAGGATCTCATACACTGGATCGACGAGAATCTGCCTGTTGTTTACAGCGACCGCGATCTCGTAAAAGGATTCGAATGTTTATCGAGAGCAGACATCTTCCTGGGAAGGGTCAGGAGGCGGCAGAACTACACGCTCTGGAGGTACGCCACGTTCCTGATGACAGGAGGGGTGAGAGCGGTCAGCTCGAGGGTGCGGAGGGGTTACACCCAGTTCAGGCCGCCAAGCCTCTGGAAACGGCTGGGTCAGACGAGGAAGGCAAGATCAGTGAGGGATTCAGCTGCCAGGAAGATAGCGGCGCACTGTCACGTCAGCACATCGTACGCCAGATCCGAGCTCCTCAACTTTGTAGGGGCTCTGCTGAACAGCAAGAAGATCGGTGCGACGGTTGCAGCATCCCTTGGCCTGAACATAGATGAGATCGCGCTCCTGACCGGAAGCGCTCCATCCACGAAGAAGGTGCAGAGGCTCTTCGAGGACGCGCAGAGGATGATCGAGGCGGAGCAGATCGCCATGATAGATCGCGGCCTGAAAGTTGAGGAGAGGAAGACAGAAAGCCCAGAGGAGCAGGCCGCGAAGGAGACAAGCAAAGATATGTCTCAGGAGAAGAGGCAGAGATCGCTCTTCGACTTCTAGGCGCATGGGATCCAGTCAACCCTGCTGGGCCTTCCGGATCTGTTGCTCAGGTCCACGTATTTCTTCACAGAGAACGCGCCAGTGAGCTCCTCGACAGATCTGCTCAGCTCCACAGCGCGCTTGTCGTTTCTCTGACGGGTCGTCCAGGCAATTCGCCCGCTGCCTATGAACGTGGCGTCCATCCCTGCCTGGAGGCTCTCGTTACCGACAGCACCTGTGGTCCTGATCTCGGTGCTCCTGTGTATCAGCTCAGATGCCGTGTAGACCTCTGTGAGGGCCGATCCAGCATCGTAGTTTATGACGCAGATCCTGTTCGACCACTTTCTGTTATAGGCGCCGCCGCCATATGACACAGGGAAGTACTCGAACTCCGCATCCTGTGTGAAGTTTATGGTATTTCTTATGACGTCAAGCTCGAACGCGCTCCTCTCGCGGAACCTTCCGCTGCCTATGATCTTCTCTGCGAACTTCTGGCCCTGGGCACCTGCCGCGGTCTGCCCCAGCAGCTCGGTGTCGCGGTAGCCTGTGCCCAGGTTGAGGGCACCGTTGAAGACGTAGTCTGCAGCCCATGCGGCTCCGAGCAGCATCACACACAGAGCAGCGGAACATAATCTCCATCTGAAATCCAATTCTCTCCCTGCTTGAGGCTTTAATCGAGACCATAAAAAGGTGTCGAAACTGATCAGTGACGCAGGTTGTGAGCGCGAGCTTGAGGTCGGCTCCCCATCAGCAGCGCAACAGAGGAGATTCTGTTGCCTGTTTGGTTGAGTTTACAGGAGAGAAGACCAGATGCTGTACATGCTCAGGCGCAGCTCTCTGTTATGCACTCCTGATCGATATGTTGAGAGAAAAGCGGGCGTGGAGGGATTCGAACCCCCGGCTTACAGCTTAGGAGGCTGCCGCCATATCCTTGCTAGCTAATACAGCTTCTAGGGAACAAGGCCACCGGCCAGTGCTCCTGGCTAGGCCACACGCCCGTACCGGTTACCCTAACGCCCATCTCGTATATCAAATTTTTCCCATATCAGCAGGTCTGTAGAGTACCGAAACCTCTGACCGGGTTTCGACATGGTTCGCGCTCCATTCAACTGTCACACACGATAATACAGACAGACCAAGTCCAATCCGCAGTCATCTCAGCATCTGTTTCAGAGGCAAGTTTTATAACGCACATTCGTGAGAATATCTCACATGGTTTCCATCGCAGCTCTTCTGCAGAAGGCCGAGGAGAAGTACCTCGATGGGTCTTACTATGAGGCCATAGAGTACTACAACAGGGCGCTGGAGATCGATCCTGATAATACCACGGCATGGTGTGGAAAGGGAATGGCCTGCTTCTGCCTTTCCCGCTATGAGGATGCTCTGGAGTGCTACACCAGAGCGATCGAGGTGGATCCGGGGTGCGTGCAGGCGTGGGAGAGCCGTGCAGAGGTGCTCTTCGTTCTGGGAAGATGCGATGAGGCCATATCCTCCTACCAGGAGGCAATAGACAGGGATCCTGCATATGCGCTTGCATGGATCGAGAGGTGCATCGATTCCAGGCCTGACGATGCGGAGAGCTGGAGGCAGAAGGGCCTGGCGCTTCTATCCATGGGGCGGTATGTTGAGGCGATCGAGGCCTACCGCATGGCTCTGGATATCGACCCATCTGAGGCCAGGGACTGGTGCATCCTGGGGGAAACGCTCCAGACGATCGGGAGGCAGAGCGAGGCCCTAGAATGCTTTGAGAAAGCCATTGAGCTCAGACCATCTGATTCTGCATGCTGGATCAGGATGGGCGAGTCGCTGCACAGCACCGGCAGGTACGCTGAAGCTCTGGAATGCTACGATAACGCGCTCAGGCTCGACCCTGGATCTGTCCAGGCATGGCATGGGAAGGGCATCGCTTACAGAGCCATGGGGCTGGCATCAAAGGCGATAGAGGCATTCGACTCAGCCATTTCACTCGACTCAGAGCATGCTCAATCCTGGTACGCGAAAGGCATCACATACAGGGCCATCGGTCTCTATGAGGATGCTCTGAAGTGCTTCGATCGCGTTCTGAGCATCGACCCTGACAACGCATCCGCGCTGAAGAGCAGCGCCTGGTCCCTCTACAACCTCGGCAGGTACGATGAGGCGCTAAGAGCATGCGAGGATGCGATAGCTGTTAACCCCTGGGACGAGGACGCCTGGTACAACAGGGGGATCGTGCTCAAGGCGCTGGGACGGTACACTGAGAGCGATATCTCGTTCATAAGAGCCCGCGAGATAAGGATCACGAAGATCTCAAAGAGCCGCATGCGTGAATGTCATCCATAATAGAAGCTTTCGGCCACGAAAACGCGTGCTGCCTGAGATCAAAAACGATCTGAGTTCAGGCCCTGAACTTGAGCTTCATGTAGTATATCCCCGCGTCGTTGACCTTCTCCACCTCGAACCCCATCTTCTCGAAGAGCCTGAAAACGCGATTGTTCTCTGCCAGAACCTCTGCCGTGAATCCGAGAAGGCCGCTCTTCCTCGCAAGCTGTGTAAGGTAAGATAAAAGCTCGCTGCCCACACCCTGGTTCTGGTAGTCATCTCTGACAGCAAGCGCGATATCTGCGGTGTATTTGTCTCTGTTGACCTCATACTGGCCTATGCCGATCACCACATCCCCCTCCTTGCCGGGGAGCGTGGCGAGTATCACCATCTTGTTTGTATAATCGATCATTGTGAGCTTCTGGAGCAGATCTCTTGGGATCTCTCTTCTCATCGATATGAACCTCTGGTACCTGCTCTCCTCTGAGAGTGAATAGAAGAAGTCCTTCAGCAGTGGCTCATCGCTGATCCTCACAGGGCGCATCAGGATCTCCAGACCTGTTTTGGTGGTTCTGTGGACCTCGAGGTGCTCCGGGTAGATTCCCTGCCAGCCCGGAAGGACGATCTGGTCCCTGTATAGTATGTTCATCCGTTTCGCCTCTTCTATCAGCCAAGCCCTGAACTTCGGATGCGCCACAGATATCAGGGCCATCGCCCTCTCCCGCAGGTTTCTGCCATGGAGGTAAGCTATGCCGTGCTCTGTCACCACGTATCTGATATCGCCTCTTGTCAGCGTCACACCAGCGCAGCTCCTCAGACACGGCACAATTCTGGACACACTCCCATCCTTTGCCGTGGACGGCAGAGCGAGAATGGTTTTGCCGCCTGGGGCCATGGCAGCGCCCCGCATGAAGTCTGCCTGGCCGCCTATTCCGCTGTACAGTGTTCCTCCGAGCGACTCAGCTGTGGCCTGGCCCGTGAGGTCGATCTCGAGCGCGCTGTTTATCGCGACCATGTTTTTCTGTTTTGCTATGATGAGGGGGTTGTTTGTGTAATCGATCTGCCTGAACTCTATATCCGGGTTCCCGTCGAGATACCTGTACGTCTCCCTTCTGGCCATGCAGAAAGTGGCCACGGTCTTCCCCGTATCGAGGGTCTTCATGCTGTTATCGACAGCGCAGCTCCTCATCAGATCAACGATGCCATCGGTGAGGAGCTCCGTGTGAACCCCGAGATGCCTTTTGTCACGGAGGTTTGAAAGAACAGCATTCGGTATGCTTCCATAGCCGACCTGTATCGTGGACCCGTCCTCGACGATTCTCGCAACATACTTTCCTATCTGCTGCGCAAGCTCTGTCGGCACGCTCTCCACATACTCCAGGAGCGGCTCCTCATGGTAAACAACGTAATCAACATCTTTCATATTGATTAGAGTGTCTCCGTGGACATACGGCATCTGGGGATTGACCTGGACAGCAACAGCGGATGCGTTCTCGATCACAGCTTTTATTATGTCCACACTTATCCCGAGGCTCATATCTCCGTTCTCGTCCGGAGGCGTGGCCTGTATGAGAGCCATGTCGACATTTATCGTTCCATTTCTGAACAGCTCCGGAAGAGCTGATAAAAATATAGGGGTGTAGTCCGCGTCAGCGCGGTTGATCGGATCGCGCGTGCTCTCCCCTATGAAGAACGAATCGAGGCGGAAGTTCAGCTTGAACTTCTCATCTGTGTACGGCGCAACGCCGAGAGTCGAGACGTGGATGACCTCGGCGTCGAAGAACGCTGTGGGATACCTGCTGACGTAATCGATCAGAGAGCGCACAAGATGCTGCGGCTCTGCGCATCCGGTGCCGATGAATATCCTGTCGCCGGGATGGATGTTCCTGAATATGGTCCTCTCTGGAGCAAACTTCTCCTGCCACCTGCTCCGCATCTCCTCCAGCCCCATCATCGGAATGCCCCACTCTGCAAAACACAATAGCACAAGATGTCATTTTAAAGTATATAATTCTGTCGTTGCTTGCAAAAAATGCACTGCAAAAAGAGATATTATAATGAAATATAATGATATTATGATTACGAATGACCTTTGCATGGTGTGTGCGGGATTGAATCCGAGAAGCTGAATATGATCTGTTAACGTTTGTCTGGCATGTGGTTTCTGAGCACCTCGACATATCCAGCTTTGGGTAGGGGTTCAGAGCAGCTGTGTTTGAGATCGCAGCCTGGAGCCTGAGCCGCTTCGCACCAGCTGTCTGCATCTCTCGTATCAAGCAGCTCCGACCTCCCCTCAGATATCTGCTGCAGAATGAGC
>Ga0272448_1001443_pt1 | contig 31977 bp, 22 predicted proteins | sample YNPCB0191_FD_202220 | JGI IMG/M metagenome (GOLD analysis project Ga0272448, IMG submission 202220) | Hot spring sediment microbial communities from Yellowstone National Park, WY, United States - YNP-CB-019-1 | ecosystem: Environmental > Aquatic > Thermal springs > Hot (42-90C) > Sediment...
GCGGGAGAGTCTTGATGCCCCTACCCCGGCCCCCGCACCGGGGGCAGATGGTCGGCGCGGTTGCCTATCCTGTGCCGGACAGGCGCGGTTAAAACCGCCTCTGCGCACCTGCTTCCAGGGTAAACGTGAACAGTTACGTCTGTGAATACACGTATGAGAGTTGATTTTGTATTCAATCTCCTATATACTGCTGACCAAGAAGATGACAACTGAGACATCCCGTGCTCAACCTGGTTGGGTGCCGCTGCTGGCTCTGTTTACCATTGCCGGTTTCGTCGAGTCAATGGTCTTTGGCCAGCTTGGCGCCTTCATTCCGCTCTATCTGCCCCGTCTGGGTATTCCGACGCAAGACGTGGCGGCATGGACAGGCGCGCTGGCAGCCTTCACCGGTGCTGTCGGCATCCCCTTTTTGCCCTTTTGGGGAGCGCTGGCCGATCGCTATGCCCGCCAACCGATTATCGTGCGCTCATATGTTGTCGAACTGACCGCAGTGGTGCTGATGTTGATTGCGGGTAATATCTGGGTCTTCCTGATTGGACGCTGTGTGACCAGCCTGGCGCTCGGCAACACCGGCCTGATGCTGACCACGCTCTCAGAGCGGGCGCCACGCAATCGTCTGGGGCTGGCTTTTTCTGTCATGAACAGTGCCCCGCCGGTCGGCGCCTTTCTCGGCCCGTTGCTGGGTGGCCCGCTGGTTGATGCGCTGGGTTTTCGGGCCTTGCTGCTCGTGGATACCGCCTTTCTGCTTATCGTCGTCCTGGCTATGACCTTCGGCTACCGCGATAGCTTCCAGGGCACGGATCGTGGCCCGATTCTGCACATGGCAGCCGACTCAGTGCGCATCATCGGGCGCTCGCCCCGCTTACGCACACTCTTTGCTGCACTTTTCCTGCTCTTCGCCGGTTGGACAATGGCGATGACCTACGTGCCGCTTGTGATCGCCAGGCTTTACCACGGTGACCAACCGGGGACGGCGGTCGGCGTCATCATCGGCGCCGGAGGATTGATTGCCCTGGTCTTCAGCCCGCTGGTGGGAATGCTGGCCGACCGCTTTGGCCACTGGCGGATGCTCTTCATCGGCGCAACGATCATCGTCCTGATCTGGCCGCTGCCGCTGTTCGTGCAGGGGCGGGCCGATTTCGGCGCCACCTGGGCGATGATCAACGGCATGAGCTCGTCTATCTTTGCCCTCTCATTCATGGTGCTGTCCACCTCGGCGGCGGCTGACGTACGCGGACGCGTCATGTCGTATGCTTTCCTGCCCATGAATGTTGGCTTTATGATCGGGCCAGCCATCGGCAGCATCGTGACGCGCGCCAGCATCTTCGCCATCTTCCCGCTGGCTGCCGTGCTGACGGCGCTGGGGATCGCTGCCTTGTGGATAGCACGCAAGCAGCCGGTGGCCGACGAGGCGAAATCCGACATCCGTGCATAACCCCTGATGGCCGTGACGGGCTTGACCCGGCACAGCCGACAGGTCTGCTTTTGTTGGCAATCCTGCCCTACATTTGGAATGGCTGATGCCGGGTGGGTAACTGTTCACCTTTATCCTGGAAGCAGGTGCATCTCGGCATGCCCATATCCTCCCGCAGGTTTGGGTAACCTGCGGGAGGGCCGGGGGCATTCTGGCGAAAGTGCTGCTATCCTAACACTGAACAGTTGCTCGGTGGGGTGCATCCACGAGTCGTTTTTATGATTTCGACGAAAATGCGCGATGACCCACAAAATGCATTCCACAGGTCAAAAATGGGATCGCCGCACCCAAAAGACGGCCCATTTCGGCCTCCAAATGGGGGAAAGCTCAGAATCCGGCGAAATTCACTAACAACTCGTGGATGCACCCGCTCGGTGGAATAGATTGACGATCCCACCGTAATCTGCTATGATCACAGCAGGAGACACAATCTTATGTACATCCTGCACGGCTCGTGGCCGATCAGCGACCACGGGGATCCCGAGAGTGGGTTTGTCCTTTGGGCCGAAACCAGCCAACCCGGCAGCAGCCCTACCGTTGAGCCTAAGCGCACCCTGCCACGCAGCATTCATCCTCACCCTTTTGCTGCTTCTGCCCATGACCTGCGGCGCGTTTTGCGCGATGTCGTGCCCTCAGCAGACAGTGTGCTGAAGCGCGAAGCGAAGCCGGCCGCGGCCATCGTCCGTCTGCCTTCGACGCGTTCCGGCCCCCAGGTTTCACCCGGCCTACGCCGCGACGATGAGAACGAGAGTGCCGGCAAGGTGAAATTGGCGGCGTGGCAGGTGGATGCCCTGTGCGTTCCCCCGCAGAGTATGCTGGGTCTGTTGGCGGCACTCCCCGGCGAGGACGACGACACTCCGGGTATACGCGTCGGTGACGACCTGCGCTTTTGGGGGCTGGCCGCCCGCCTGGCCCTGGAGATAGTCGCCGCTCAGCGCTACATGCCGGCATTGGTCAAGCATGACGGTTATTTTCTGGCTCTGTGGCAACCTTCATTATCCCCTGTCGATCACCAACGCCTGGAGCGTCTGGGGCAGGCCATGCCGCCCCTCTGCCGTGCCGTCTCCTGCGATGCGCGAGCCGCCAGATCCGAAGCCCCGTCGCCGCGCCCCATTCTCGACAACTTCCTGGCCGTGGCTGTGGACACTTTCGTCCGTCACCACAGCAATTTTGGCGGCAAATACTGGTCTGAAGAGTCGGTTGCCACTGCCTGGCTGAGAGCGCTGAGCAGCAAGAAACCCGATGTGCTGGAATCGCCTGCCAACCTGGCCATCTTTTACGATCAGTATCGGGCCTGGGCCGAGCCGGTTTCAGGCGCGGCCACCGGCGACACCTTCCGTATTTGCTTCCGCCTCGACCCACCACTGGTTGAAGCAGCCCCAAACGGCATCAGTGCGCCCCTGCCTACCGTCCAGAACTGGACGCTGCGCTATTTCTTGCAGGCAACCGACGATCCCAGCCTGCTTGTGCCGTCGGAGACCGTCTGGCGGGCGCGTGGCAGTACCCTGCGCTTTCTCAATCGCACCTTCGACGCGCCTCAGGAACGGCTACTGGCCGGATTGGGGCAAGCCTCACGCATTTTCCCGCCCATCGAGTCCAGCCTGCGTACGGCTCGCCCTGAGCAATGCTCGCTCAACGTCGAACAGGCCTATGCCTTCATGAAGGAAACGGCTCTCTTGCTGCAATCCAGTGGTTTCGGCGTGCTGGTGCCTAATCTGGGCAGCAAACTGGGCGTGCGCGTCCGTCTGCAATCCAAAAAACAGGCCGCGCCCAAGGGTGGCGTGGCTGGATTGTCCTTCGACTCGCTCATCGAATATAACTGGCAATTGGCCCTGGGCGGCGAGCCCCTGTCGCAGGAAGAGTTCGAGAGGCTGGCCGGTCTCAAGGTGCCGCTGGTGCAGATTCGCGGTCAGTGGGTTGAGGTGCGACCTGACCAGATCGAGAAGGCGTTACACTTCTGGGAGAAGCACAAGGCCGGCGGCGAGCTCTCGCTGCAAGATGCCATGCGACTGCTTCTGGCAGGAGATGGGGCAGAGTCTCCCGGCGGCCTACCGGTGGACGCGATCGAGGCCGATGGCTGGATTAGCGAGCTGATGAAGCAATTGTCCGGCGGTGAGAAGATGGCCGAGATTCCCGTACCCTCTGATTTCCACGGCAAGCTGCGCCCGTATCAGACGATGGGGTTGTCGTGGCTGGCCTTCCTGCGCCGCTGGGGCCTGGGCGCCTGCCTGGCCGACGACATGGGCTTGGGCAAGACGATTCAGATTATCGCCCTTTTGCTGCACGAGCGGGCAGCAGAGAACGGCCAAAGGCGGCCGGCCTTGCTCATCTGCCCGACGTCTGTCGTGGGCAACTGGCAACGCGAGCTGGCGCGCTTCGCCCCCGATCTGCGCGCACTGGCCTATCACGGCGCCGAACGCAAAAAAGTAAACCTGGCCGAGCAAGCCGCCCAGCACGATGTGGTGATCAGCTCCTATGCCCTCTTGCACCGCGACGAGAAGGACCTGGCAAGCATGCAGTGGGGCGACGTGATTCTGGACGAGGCGCAGAACATCAAGAATCCTTCGACCAAGCAGGCTCAGGCCGCACGTAAACTGCCCGCCCAATGGCGCGTCGCCCTGACTGGCACACCGGTGGAGAACCGACTATCGGAGCTGTGGAGCATCTTCAATTTCTTGAATCCCGGCTACCTGGGATCACAGGATGACTTCCGCAAACGCCTTGCCCTGCCCATCGAACGCGCCGGCGACGCCGCGGCGACAAAGAAGCTCAAGTCTCTGGTTGGGCCTTTCATCCTGCGTCGTCTGAAAACCGATCCCGCCGTCATCAGCGACCTGCCACAGAAGAATGAGATGAAGGTCTACTGCACGCTGACCAAAGAGCAGGCCACCCTGTACGAAGCGGTCGTGCGCGACTCGATGCAGCTGGTGAGCGAAGCCGAGGGCATCGAGCGACGCGGCATTGTTTTGTCCATGATCATGAAGCTCAAGCAGGTGTGCAATCACCCTGCTCAATTTCTGGCCGATGGTAGCGCCCTGCCCGGTCGCAGCGGCAAGCTGGCCCGCCTGACCGAGATGTTGGAGGAAGTGCGCACCGTGCGCGAGCGGGCGTTGGTCTTCACTCAGTTTGCCGAGATGGGCGGCATGCTTAAGGACTACCTGCAAGAGGTCTTTGCCGACGAGGTGCTCTTCCTGCATGGCGGCACGCCGGCCAAGGCCCGTGACAAGATGGTTGATCGCTTCCAGAACGACCCCAACGGGCCGATGATCTTCATCCTATCAATCAAAGCTGGCGGCACCGGTCTGAACCTGATGCGCGCCAACCACGTCTTCCACTTCGACCGCTGGTGGAACCCGGCCGTGGAAAACCAGGCCACTGACCGCGCCTTCCGCATCGGCCAGACGCGCAACGTGCAGATCTATAAGTATCTGTGTGCCGGCACGTTCGAGGAGAAGATTGACGACATGATCGAGCGCAAGAAGGCCCTGGCCGAAAGCATTGTGGGCACGAGCGAGGCATGGATCACCGAGCTATCCACGGAGCAGTTGCGCGATCTCTTTACTTTGCGTCGCGAGGCTGTGGGTGATGAATAGGCATTACAGATCGGGCTGCTATGCCCGATGGATGGCGGCATGGCAGCCGCCGCTGCTGGGTAGGGGCAGATCTGTGTGGTTGCCTGGGAGATGAGCACATGAGTTGGGGTTGGTATCGTCACGAATCGTCAGGTCGCCGTCCGGCCAACGGCATCAGGGCGCAGACGCAGAAGGGCCAGTTCGGCAAAACCTGGTGGGCGGGCAAATGGCTGGCCGCCCTGGAGCGCCTGGTTGATTCAGCGCGCCTCAGCCGTGGCCGGTCATATGCACGCAGTGGCCAGGTGCTGAACATAGACATCCAGCCGGGGCAGGTAAATGCCCGTGTCCAGGGCAGCCGCCCCACGCCATACAAGGTGCAGATCTCCATTAAGCCGCTGCCTGCCCAGGACTGGGAGCGGGTGGCCGATGCCATGGCTGCCCAGGCCATCTTTGCCGCCAAGCTACTGGCCGGCGAAATGCCGCAGGATATTGAGGATGCCTTTGCCGCTGCCGGGGTCAGCCTGTTTCCGGCGACCCAGGGCGACCTGCAGACCCAATGCTCGTGCCCGGATTGGGCCAACCCCTGCAAGCATGTGGCCGCCGTTTACTATCTTCTCGGTGAGCAATTCGATGTTGATCCCTTCTTGATCTTCCGGTTGCGCGGCAAGAGCAAGGACGAGATCATGTCTATGCTGCGCGCCCGTCGCACGGTGACAGAGGTTGCCGTACCGGCCGCAGAGCAGCCGGACGAAGAGAGCCACACCGCCATGCAGGAAACGGCCACACCATTAGCAGATTGCCTGGAGCACTTCTGGGAGGCCTCGGCCGGCCTGGTCGACCTGCACATCAGTATCGAGCGGCCAACGGTAGACGCCGCGCCGGTCAAGCGCCTGGGAACGCCGGGCTTCTGGCGCGACCGCAGCGATTTCATGAACATGTTCAGCATCATGTATAGGGCGGCCACAGAAGCAGCATTGCAGACGGCAATTGGGGAGGAGAAGTAGCGCAGGGTCGTTCTCTGGCCTTTGATGGGGGAAATGTGTGGGTAAGACGCCCGTTTGTCTGTGCAGGCAAACGGGCGTCTTGAGCAAATAGCCGTCCGCTATGGCTGTCCGCGTATCTGCGGCCGCTGCTCTGCGTTATTCTGCATCGAGGGGCCACATACATCCATCAAACATTGCTGCTCTCGCTGTCGTTGCCCCGCCCCTCACGCGCTACCTCGGCCAGGCGAAAGCTGAGGCGAGCCTAGGGCAGCGGGATGGGGTCGTCATGCGTCGGCATCGGCGGATAGTCGGGCCAGCCGATGTTCTTGACCAGATCCTCAATGGCGACAACCCTGCCGGTGGCCATGCTCTGGTTGGCGGCAATGCCGGTGAGGATGGAGTAGGCGCCACCACGCTGGTCGGCAGCACGCAGGTATTTATCCGGCTCTCCGCCCGGATCGAAGATCTCCTTCAACATGACAATGTCGCCGCCGCCATGCCCACCTGCGCCGGTCCAAACGTCCAACGCATAGGCCGGCTTGAAGTGGGGAAACACTTTGATCGTCGTCCCCTCTTTCTTCAACGCCCCCGGCACTGTCCCATCGCCGCTGACGTAGACCGACTCGTGAGCTGTATGTTCCAGGCGACCCCGCGTCCCGTTGAAGTAGACCATGTAGCCTTCCCAGGGCATGAAGGCGTTCAGCGAATAGGTCATGGTCACCTTGTTGGCATAGTTGACCACCAGGTTCATCGAGTCCTCAATGTCAATGTCCGGGCTAAAGACGCAGCGGTCGCGGTAGTAACCATCGTACTTCTCGTTCTCGAAGTAGAGCTCGCGTAGCGGCCCGGTGGTTATGTCGAGGAAGAACGGGCAACGCTGTGCTTCAGGGCAGCCGTAGCAGCGTTCGCTGCGCCTGGTCAAGCCGTAGCGATCGGCAGTCTGCGGCGTATAGAATTGACGACTGCCGGATGCGAAAACAGAGACGGGGATCGTAGACAGCCACCAGTTAATCAGGTCGAAGTGATGGGTGGCCTTGTGCACCATCAGGCCGCCGGAGTTAGCCTTGTTGCGATGCCAGCGACGGAAGTAATCGGCGCCGTGGCGGGTGTCCAGCAGCCAGTGGAAATCAACGGATAGCACATCGCCGATGATGCCCGACATCAGCAGGTCTTTGATCTGCGTGCGCGGCGGCGAATAGCGATAGTTGAACGTGACGGTGCATTTGCGTCCCGTCTTGCGCTGCGTGTCAATGATGTGCTGGCACTCGCCGGCGTCAACGGCCATTGCCTTCTCGGTGATGACGTCACAGCCAAGCTCCATGGCCCGGCAGATGTAGTAGGGATGCGTGGCGCAGGGCGTGGTGACGATAACGGCATCGGGCTGGACGTCGGCGATCATACGCTCGAAGTCGGCGGCGGCATAGGTTTTGGCGTCCACGCCGTGCTGACGCGCCCAGGCAGCGCGCTGCTGCAGGCGGCCCTCATTGTTATCGCAGAGGGCGACCAGCTTGGCCGCATTATTGAAGCCCTCGACAATGGCGTGCGAATACATCCATGACCGACTGCCCAGGCCAACCTGGGCATAGCGCTTCTTCTGCACAGCGATTCCTCCCATTAGAAGAAATAGAGATCTTTCGCCACGTCCTCCAACCCCAATCTCTCCAGCACCTCGCGTCGCGGTTTGGCTGCATCCAACGTCCAGCCAAAGTCCTCTAGAGCCTCACGCATCAGCTCATCAATCTGCACCTCGATGCCGGCGGTCGGCCCGTCGGGCAGCGGCGGCTTGCCGTAAGCGCGCAATGGAATCGGCTGAGTAACAGGGTTGATGCCCTCGCGCACGTTGAACGCCTGGCGCATGTTGGCAATACGCTCGCCCACGGTCAGCATGTCATTCACGGTGAACGGCCGGCCGGTGATGGCGGCGATGAAGTCGGGCACGAAGGTAACGTTGGTGGAGCAGTAACCGAACAGGCAAACACCGGAGGCGTTCATCGTATGGTTCAGGCAACTCGCCTCCTTAACCCAGTGCCCGCGGCCTTTCTGTTGAGCGCGATTCTCGCCATAGTCCGGCCGTTGCGTGGGGAAACCCGGCGGCACCGTATACTGACAGGCCTGTGTATGGCGACCGGGCGTGGCATCCAGCTTGTAGATCACGCCCAGCCCCGGCTCGAAACGCGGATCGTGCATGGGCAGCTCCTGGCCACCGCAGTGGATGGCAAACGGTTCGGCAGCCGGGCCAAGCTTTTGAGCGGCGCGCATCACGCCGTCGGCAAGCACATCGCCGAAATCCTCACGTTTGGCCAGCTTCTCCAGCATGGCGTTCATTGCCACGTGGTCGCCCCAGGCCAGCTTGATGCCACCGGTGTCTTTCAGCCCGATCAGCCCGTTCTCAAAACACTCGATGGCAAAGGCGATACAGGATCCCGCCGAGATTGTGTCTAAGCCATAACGGTTGCAGATCTCATTGGCACGCACCAGCGACGGGTAGTTATTATTGAGGGTCATTGTGCCAAAGGCAGAGGCGGTTTCGTATTCCGGCTGGTGCGCTTCGCTGATGATGCCATGATATTCGGTGCGGCTCGATCCCCAACAAGAGATGGGGCAATGCCAGCAGGAATGACGCTTGACGCGCATCTTGAGGAGCTCGTCAAAGGACAATGCCGAAGCATCGGGAAAATGATCGGTGCTCAGCGCCCAGTTACGCGTTGGCGAATCGCCGTTTGTGGCGCCGGTCGGCGTGTAGCCGGGCGTGCCGGTATCGCGGTAGAAGTCGGCAAATCCCACGCCACCGGTAATCTCTTTAATATATCGGGTGCGTACCTCTTTGACCGCAGCAGGATCGGCCAGCGGCACGGGCCGGCTGCCGCGCACCGAGATCATCTTCAGACGCTTGGAGCCCATGACGGCGCCCACACCAGAACGCGCCGCTGCTCGCCCTTTATAGTGGATGATGCCGGAGATCAGGGCCAGCTTTTCTCCGGCCGGGCCAATGCAGGCGGCCTCGACATCGTGCCCAAGCTCGCTCTTGACCCAATCCTCGACCTCATAGCAATCGCGGCCCCACAGGTGATCAGCCGGGCGCAGCTCGGCTTTGCCGTCATTGATGTGCAGGTAAACCGGCCTGGGTGAGATGCCGGTGAAGAAAACGCAGTCATAGCCGGCGCGCTTGAGGGTCACGCCGAAGTAGCCGCTGCCGTTGGCGTCGCCCCAGCCGCCGGTCAGCGGTGAACGGCAGACGACCGTCCAGCGTGTGCCGGTGGGTGCCGGCGAACCGGTGATGGGCCCGGTAGTGAAACCGAGGATATTGGCGGGGCCCAGTGGATCGCTGCCGGGCTTCATGTGGCTATAGAGAAGTCGCGCCCCCACACCATAGCCGCCGACGAAGTCACGTAGCAGCTTCTCGTCGAGAGCTTCATCGTGCATGCTGCCATCGTTCAGATCAACCCATAGAATCTTGCCCATGTAGCCGCCAGGCATGAGTATCCTCCTCTAGTGCCAGAAGTGTCACAGGCGACAGAAGCGGCAAAGACGTCTCAACGTACGCTACACGATACCCGAAACCCGCGTCTTCACTTCCGCCACAACAGGTGCACCATGTTGCCTGCCGGATCGGTCTGCTTCAGGTAGACGGCCTTGGTATCGGGTCGGAGGACCAGCGTGGATTCATCAATCTCGATCCCCTTCGCTTTGACTGCGGCAATGGCGGCGTCGAAATCGGAGACGAGAACTGCTAAATGGCAGCGATCGGTGTCGCCTTTCTTCATGATCTCGATGCGCCCGGCGACGGAGCCCGAGGCGAAGAAGCTGGAGTTGCCCTCGACGACCTTGAAGCCAAACACCAGGCCGTACCACTCGGCCATATCTTTCCCCGTTGCGCCACGGTAGGGGTACAGGCCGGGGTGCTCGACGCCCAGGAAGAGCCCCTGGCCGCGCGCCTGGCGAATCCAACCGATGATCTGCCCGGTCAGCGCCGTCATGGCCTCGAAGTTGCCGGCGTCCACCCACTCTTTCTTAACCAGGTGCGAGCCGATGCCCACAGCGGCCACCCCGGCCTTGAACCAGGCAGTAATGCTCTCCTGCGTCGCCTCGACACCACCGGTGGGCATGATACGCGTCCACGGGCAAGGGCCGAGAATCGCCTTGACGAAGGTGGGGCCACCCACCGCATCGCCGGGGAAGACCTTGACGATCTCGACGCCCAGCTCTTCGGCTTCGGAGATCTCCGAGGCACTGCCACAGCCGGGGCTATAGGCCACCTTACGCCGGTTGCACACTTTGGCCACGTCAGGATTGAGCACCGGGCCGACGATGAAGTTGGCGCCGCTGGAGATATAGAGGGCAGCCGTGGCCGGATCGAGCACCGAGCCAACGCCCAGAATGATCTTGGGGTCGGCGGTGGCAAAATGCTGCACCAGGTCGGAGAAGATGCGGTAGGCGTTGTCGCCGCGGTTGGTAAACTCGATCACCCGCGCCCCGCCCGCCGCGCAGGCGGATACGATTTTCTTAGCGACCTCCAGGTCACCGTTGTAGAACACAGGCACCACGCCGATATTGATGGTCTCGTTCAAGACCTCAAGCCGCGAAAAGCGCGCCATTTGTCATCCTCCTTGATGCACCACGGAGAGGCAGTGAGCACTGAGGCTCCATGCTCGCCTTGTCTCTCTGTGGTTACTAAACTGCTGTTACCGTGACACGCGACCCGATGCGTCGCCGGCCATCAGCCTCTCGACCTCGCTGACGCTGACCAGATTGAAGTCGCCCAGGATAGAGTGCTTGAGGGCCGAGGCAGCCACGGCGAAGCTGAGTGCCTTCTGCTTGTCGGCGCCGTAGGTCTTGAGCCCATAGATCAGGCCGCCCACGAAGGCGTCACCGCCGCCGACACGGTCAACAATGTGGGTGAGATCATAAGTGCGGGCAGTGTACATGGTCCCCTGATCCCACAAGACACCCGACCAGGTGTTGTGGCTGGCGGAGATCGAGCCGCGTAGCGTGAAGGCAATCGTCTTCAGATTGGGGAAGCGCTTGACCAGCTCGTCGGCCACATAGCGATAGGCGTCGGCCTCGACCTTGCCGGCGACAACATCAACGCCCGGAGCCTTGATGCCGAAGACCTTTTCGGCATCTTCCTCATTGCCGATGGCCACATCGCACTGGGCCATGAGATCGGGCATAACCTCTGAGGCCTTCTTGCCCCACTTCCACAGGTTGGCGCGATAGTTCATGTCAACGGAGACGGTCAGCCCCATCTCTTTGGCCGTCCTGGCAGCTTCAATGGCTACCTCGGCTGCGCCCTTGGAAATGGCCGGCGTGATACCGGTGGTGTGGAACCAGTCGGCGTCGGCAAAAACGGTCTTCCAGTCGAGCATGCCCGGCTCAATGGTGGCGATCGCCGAATTGGCGCGGTCATAGATGACCTTGCTGCCGCGCTGCATGGCGCCGGTTTCCAGGAAGTAGATGCCCAGGCGGTCGCCACCGCGAATGATCTTGCTCGTGCCAACGCCATATTGGCGCACGAAGTTGAGGCAGGCATCGCCCAGATCGTTGTTGGGGAGGCGGGTGACGAAGTCGGCAGGGATACCGAAGTTGGCCAGCGAGACGGCGACGCTGGTTTCGGCTCCGGCATAGGTCACATCCCACTGGCGAGCCTGCACGAAGCGCTGGAAGCCCGGTGGCGCCAGCCGCATCATGATCTCGCCAAAGGTAACAACTTTTTTCGTTGCCATGTCTTTGCTCCTTTTTTGCTTAGTCACCGCCGCGACGCCAAAGGTGCAGAGAAAGCCAGGAGACCACCCGCACAGGAGTGACTATGGAACTCTGCCGGGTCATTCCCTGCACTCTTTGCGTCATGCGGTTTTGTCCTATACCTTATACTTTAATAGGGTAACGGCCATATGTGCGCGTGGCACGCACCATTGTCTTGAAGTTATCCAGGGGAATGTAATGGGCGACCGTATTGCTTGAACCAACGGCATAGCCACCGCCCGGGGCCAGGGTACGAATGCGCTGCCTGACCTCAGCCTCGACATTGGCAGGAGTGCCCAGGGTCAGCGTCTCCCCAATCTCTATGTTGCCCAGAATGGCCAATTGCCTGCCATAGGCTGCCTTAACCTCGCGGGCGTCCATGGCCTTCGGCTCGACGGGATGAATGGCATTGAAGCCGCAGGCTATGAGATCGGGCAGCACCTGCCAGAGGTTGCCGTCCGAATGAATAATGTAAGGCAGGTCTTTTCTACGACAGATGTCGCCCATCTCTTTGTAGTACGGAAAGACATAACGACGCAGCATATCTGGTGGCAACATCGTGCCCGTGATGTAGGCCAGGTCGTCGCCCACCCACATGGCGCCGATGCCATCCATGCTGACAATGCGACGAAAGACCGCGAGTTGCGTCTCGCCCACGCGGCGGAAGAGCGCAGCCACAAGGTCTGGTTGATCGGCCAAAGCGAAGCAGAAGGTCTCGAAGCCCATGATGCGCCAGACGCGGGTGAAGATACCGCCGACGCCGGAAATGATCTTCATACCCGGATAGAGGCAGCGGGCGCACTCGGCCAGGTTGCTGTAGTCTACAGTCGCGGGATCGGGCCAGGGATAGGTTTCGAACTCCTGCCAGGAAGCGATGAGGCTGGTTTCGTCTCCAGCCCAGGTTGTCACCTGCATGTCGCCGGCGTAGGTACGCTCTTGGCGTGTAACGCCGTCGCCGACCATGCGATACTCGTAGTTAGCCCGCAGGTATATATAATCATACCCCGCCCGATACCAGAAGTCAACATCATCCTGAACGTTTCTGATCGGGCGACCGAGAAATGCCTGCTTGATCTGCCAATCAACGTGCAGCTCGGCGTTGGGCACGCGGTCCGGCTCGCCCTGCAGCATGAGCACGGTACGCAAGCGCTCGAAATCGGGTTGCAATGGCACAAAGTCTGACATCATTGCTTCGCCCCTGACAGTTTGTCGGACAGGCGTGAATTTCACCAGGCTGTCCCGTGCTCCCCGAATATCGGGGTGGAGCACGCGACGAATGCGCACGAAAGCTCCATTGGCCATGACGGGACTCGATGCACTATCCGGCAGCGTTCGCTGCCCTAGCGACAGTCAATGTGATCCACGTAGGCTAACACGTCGCGAAGCGGCTCAGGCCAGCGACCTATGTAGGTCATGCATAGGCGTTGGCGCGGCCGGGTCATAGCCATGTAGACAAGGCGGCGTTCCTCAGACAACTCCTCCGGTGTAGGCTCCCCACCAAGGTTGAACGTTTCGTGCATTTCAGTCATGAATACGACATCAAATTCCAGACCTTTGGGACCATGGAACGTATCAATGTGGACTCCCAGCCCCCGCAGTTTTTGCTGCAAGCGGTTCTTGCCGGATGTGCGGCGATGCAAGACGGCTATCTGGGCTGCCGGCACGCCATCCTGCAGCAACCTGCGGATTTCTGCTTCGACGAACAGCATCTCACTGTCGAAATTCGCGTAGCAGCGCACTTCTGGTCGCGGGCCGGAACGGACAAACGAGTTGGCAATATCAGGCTGAACCACTGCAGAGCCCAGCTCTTGCTCAAGCTGTTTTTGTAATACCTCATCTCGTCGAATGACTTCATACGCTGCCTGGTATATTTCCCGCGTGTTGCGGTAAGGGATGCGCAGCCAGCGGGTGCGACCCACTACAGGGATACCCTTTTCCTGCCAACTATAGTAGCGATAAATGCTCTGAGACGGGTCGTCGCACAGGAAGAGTAACCCACTCTCCGGATTGATGAGATACTTGACAACCTTCAGCCAAACCGGCGCGAAGTCCTGGGCTTCGTCAATGAGAATGGCATCATACATGCCGGTTTGAATTCGCCCCTCTTGCATGCCCTGAAGCACCAGATATGGAATATCACCCCAATCGCAAAAGCCCTGTTTGGCGAGGTACTTGTGATAGGCCTCAACAACATCATATAGCATCTGCCGCTGCGCCTGGCTGAGCGGCCGGCCACGTCCATGCCGCTCGGCCTCGAGATACATGGCACGATCGGCAAACCCCATATCCTTGATCCATCGTATTTCCTGCTCCACGAACTCACTGCCCATGTCAGCCCCGGCGGGGAAATGCCTTAGGTTCGCTCTGAGCCAGCCGGCAACATCCTGTGGTTTATAGTCGGTATAGCCCTTGAGCAAGCCCTTGCACAGGCTGTGGAACGTCGAGACCTTGACGTTGCTGAAGCCATGGAGGCTGGCCTCTAGTGAGTGTGCGAGCGCATTATTAAAGGTCAGCACACAAAGACGCCATGCTGGTTGCTGTGCAGAGAGATACTGTGCCCGCCGAGTGAGCACAAGCGTCTTGCCGCTTCCTGCGGTGCCACGAATTAGGCGCACGGCCATGTTAGTTACAAGCTTATGCTCCAGCGGCGACATCGCGTCTGCGCTTGTAGGCGGTGACGCCGGCGTAACGGCTGGTTCTGGAACAACATTCAATTCTAGCTGTGCAGCAGTTGGCTTCCCCGCCTCCTTTCTCGGTGTGGCCGTGCGCGGGTGTTCAACAGTAATTCTCTCTGCCTCAGAATCCAGCACCCCAGCTCGCTTCGTCGTCGCGGAGTCTATGAAGGCAGTCGGGTTCACAGCAGCACGGATGAGCCTGATCTCTTCAGACGTTAAGGGACGGCAGCGGGGAAGCGTTGCGCGCAGCTTCGCTTCTACTGTCGGTTTTTCCAGATCACGCGGTCCAAGGATGTACTTTTCACCCCACACCCGCCTCAGTGTTGAAATCATCGTGTAGCGGAGGTTAGGGAAGACGACAGCATATCCCCACGGCGCCCTTCCGGGTACGGCCTCACCCAATCGGTCTGCAACTCTGCCAAGTTCGGATGCCAAGATACGTGCGCACTCCCGGACCTGGTTAACCGGGTTCTTCTCCTGGCGAATGTCGCCCTTGCCGTCTCGTACATCAACGTAGTAGGCGTCCACTTTTTCGCCAAGCCCAACCCAATCTTTGACCTCTAGGATGATCACGCCATAGGGGGCAATGACAACAAAGTCAGGGTAACGTTCAACGTTGCCGCTACGTAATGGACACTCGGGGTAGACTAGGTAACTGTCCGGCAGTGACTCTTGTAGCTGTTTCAGAACGAGCTTTTCGCCATGCATTGCCAAATCGTCAGAGAGGTAGCCGATGATCTGGGCCATGTATTTGTCACTCCTTGAAGGTGATCAAGAACAGGAAGCATGCTCTGTGGTGATTGACCACACTTGGCAGTTACGCCTGAATGTCAGGTATGCATACATGCTGCCCCCTCATTTTTTCTCGGCTCTGCCCACGGCAACAGTATACCGCACCTGAGGTGCCGCCGCAAGGTTAATTGCCGGGCGACAGACCTTTGGAGATAGGATCCTTGGTGACTGCACGTCGCAGCGACACCGGCGCGCAGCCTGCCTTCGCAGGCTGAGACGGTCGGCGGAGGCCAACATCGCGTCGTTGTCGTGGCGGTTTCTAACCGCTGAGGCATATCTCTAAATGTGTGACGCTCACGTCACGTAACTGTTCACCCTTACCCTGGAAGCAGGTGCATCGGCATGCCTATACCCTCCCGCAGGTTACCCAAACCTGCGGGAGGGTATGGAGAACACCGCCGGCCATCCGTGTTCCGTGTCATCCGCGCCTGAATCCGTGGCCAGCTCGCTCCGCTTTCCAACTTCCCTTACCCTAACGGTGAACAGTTACCAATACGCGTAACTGTTCACGTTTACCCTGGAAGCAGGTGCATCGGCATGCCGATACCCTCCCGCAGGTTACCCAAACCTGCGGGAGGGTCAAATTGTCCCGCCCACGGGGGTGGGTCAGGGTGAGAGCATTTCAGCAAAAGTCGTGTTACCCTAACGGTGAACAGTTACCAATACGCTACGAGTGGACAAAAGGAGCGAGAAATGTTATAATGTAATCGTCTTGGGCTAGGTGGAGGCTGCGATCAGCGATGAGCCCGCTCCGGGTTCCTGCCAGATTCAGGAAGTCCGGTCACCAGCAACACGACGATACAAGCCGCTCTTTCTGCGTCAGGCAGGAAGGCGGCTTTTTGGCTTTCGTGAGGTTAGCGAAAAGGAGGTAACGACGATGGCAGTCGTAACGATTTCGCGCATGTTTGGCAGTGACGGTGACGAGGTCGCCCATCGTGTATGTGACTTGCTCGGCTACCGCTACTGCGACAAGACACTCCTGGCTCAGGTGGCTCAAGAGTCGGGGATTTCCGAAGCAGAAGTCGTAGATTTCTCCGAGGATCGCTACCGTCTGCGTGGCTTCATTGATGCTCTGCTGCGCCGTTCCGCTCCGGTATCCACAGCTACGACGTGGACATCTACGGCGAGAGGCGAGGAATTGCGAGTGGCACAGGCCCTGGATGAGGAGACCGCCGTCAGATTTGTAACTGCAACCATCCACGCCCTGCATGAGCGCGGACGTGTTGTGATCGTTGGTCGGGGCGGGCAGGCCATTCTGCGCGGTAAACCCGATGTCCTGCATGTACGCATCGTCGCCGGGCGCGAGGACCGCGTACCACGTATCATGGAGAGCGAGCGCGTGACACGGTTGGCGGCGCAAGAAATGATGAATGAACGCGATCAGGCGACGGCGGAATACCTGCGCCGCTTCCACGGCATCGACTGGAATGATCCGTTGCTCTACCATTTAACCATCAACACCTCGCTGCTCGACCGCGAGTCAGCGGCTCAACTTATCGTCGCCGCCGTGCGCCGGATGGAAGCTCAGCCGGTCACGACCTGACAGACTGGCAGGCGTGATGCGGCCAAACACTTTGGCCGGCAGGCAGGTTGCTCCCGCCGGCAAGAGGGATGAGCGCGTCTTCGACTCGCAGTAGACAAGGGGATATCATGACAGAGAAGATCATTAGTGAGTTCAAGATCGTTGAGACCGACGACGGTTTCCGCATCGAGATCAAGGGTAACAAAGAGGCGATCCGCCGCATGTTGCGCGAATTCGATCTCTACGAGTTCTTCACTGAATTCCCGCACGTCAGGCGCTCCTTCCGCTGCGGCCCTGGCTTTTTTAACGGCTTCCACGGCTGGTGGTGGGGCTGGGGAATGGAGAAGGAAGACAAAACCGGCGACTGAGGCGGGCGCGCAGCGATTTTCCTTGTGCAAAGGCGAGCACGCCCAAACACCTGCGGCTCGGGGAGTAAGCTGCCCACCACAGAAGGACATACTGTATGAATCGGGTACTGCTCTGGACACCGCGCATCTTGGCGGCATTGTTTGCACTCTTCATCAGCCTCTTTGCACTTGACGTCTTCAGTGCAGGGTATAGTTTGACAGAGGCGGTCGTGGCCTTGATCGTGCATCTCAGTCCCACGTATCTGGTAGTCGCGGCACTGATCATCGCCTGGCGATGGGAGTGGCTTGGCGGGCTTGCATTCACTGGCCTTGGCCTCGCCTATGTCCTGGGCTTCGATGGGCGGTTGCCATGGACGGCGTATGCCGCGATTGGCGGGTCACTCTTCTTGATCGCGGCCCTGTTTTTCATTGATGGGGCGTACCGACGGCTGCGAGCAAGCATGTGAATACTGCGCCTCCGTGGCAGGTCTTCGGCGAGCAGTCGGGTGTCGAGCGCTATGTGCGGCCTACGTGCTGGCACAGTATCTGAGACAGGATCAAGACGTTGTAATAATCGCATGACGGGCTCCATGAAGGGCACGAAACGCGTCATTGCTGTTGCGTGCCCTTTGTTATTGCGCAAGTAGCAAGATTGCTCATTAACTATATGCCCGCCAACATGACAGTTTATTCATAATATGATGAAGAATATCTAATTTAGATTGACTTTCGCTATCGCGTATGCTATCATCACACACTGTTCAACCCTGGAGAGGAGCCCGGCATGAAGGTCGCACTCATCGGCCCAAAATGGAACAAGCTCGTCAACAGCTACCCGTCTCTGGGTCTGGGCTATATCGCAGCGGTACTTGAGCAAGAAGGTCACGAGGTCAAGATCGTGGACATGGGGCTGAGGCCCTCAATACCGGTCGAAGAGGAGCTTAAGCCGGTTTATGCCTTTGCCCCAGACCTTGTCGGCTTCACCTCGATGAGCACATCCCACCATTCTATCGAGCATGCGGCCAGACTCATCAAGGAACAGCTCGGTTGCACAATTGTTATTGGCGGCCCCCATGCGACGACACTGCCTGAGTTGACCCTTGCCGACCCCAATATTGACTTCCTCATTCATGGTGAGGGTGAAGAGCCGATACGTCAACTGACCCGCGTTCTGGCCAAAGGCTCCACCGGATGGGAAAACATTCTGGGGCTTGGCTACAAGACGAAAGACGGGCAGATCAAAATCAACCCTGAAGCGCCCCTGATACCCAATCTCGATGATCTTCCCTACCCGGCGCGCCATCTTTTTGACTTGGAGAGCTATCCCCTCTTTGATCCGACCGGGCAGCGTATGATCACCGTCCTATCCAGCCGCGGCTGCCCGTACAACTGCTCGTTCTGCTTCAAGGGCATCGTCGGGCGCACCTATCGCCACCGCAGCCCAGACAACGTGATCGGCGAGCTCATCCAGTGTATCGAGCGCTACGGCGTGCGTAGCTTCTACTTTATTGATGACCTTTTCACAATTGATGTGCGCCGGCTGGAGAGCTTCTGCGATCGTGTGCTCGATGTCGGCCTCGATATTCGCTGGCAGTGCCTGGCCAGGGTTGATCGCGTGACACTACCCATCCTGAAGAAGATGTACAAGGCCGGCTGCCGCGAGGTACACTATGGCATCGAATCGGGCAACCCGGATATCTTGAAAGCGACTGCCAAGCATATTGATCTGAACCAGGTGCGCCAAGCCGTTGCCTGGACAGACGAAGCAGGCATTCGCAGCAAAGGCTATTTCATGTTGGGCCTGCCTGGAGACAACGAGAAGACCATCGAGGACACGATTTCATTTGCAGCAAGCCTGCCACTCGAAGAAGCCATGTTCTCGATTGCCACGCCATTCCCTGGCACACGCCTGTGGGAAGAGCTTGTGCGCAAACAGCCCGATACCATGTACAACTCGGATTTCACCAAGGCTTACTACTACAATAGCTACACAGCAGAGATTGCACCTTTCCTGAATGTTTCTGAGGTCAGTGACCAACATCTTTCGACCCTGGCCATCGAAGCGCGGCGGCGTGTGCAGCAGGCGAAGAAGAAACGCGCCCTCGAGCGCAAGCTCGGACCTCGGCTTGGCGGCATCGTGTGGCAGGCCACACGTCCAGACCCGATACGCAAGATCGGGCGCAGCTTGTTAGCCGTTCCTGGCGTGGCCAGGCTGCGGCGCAACCTCCTGGGGAGCAATAAACAATGGGCATGAGTCTGCCACACTTCGGGCGCTACGGACGTGTGCGCCGTTGGGGTCGCCAGCTAAACCAGGTCTACAAGTGGTTGAACTACGAGGCCGGGCTGACCAATGTGCGAGCCTATCCCGACCGCATGTATCTCGAGTCCACCAACTATTGCAACCTGGGATGCATCATGTGCCCGACCGGGCTGAAAACAATCAAACGCCCCAAGGGGCATATGGACTTTGGCCTGTTCACGTCAATTGTTGATGAAATGGCCGGTCATGTCAAGAGCACAACGCTGCACATCTGGGGCGAATCACTGATGCATCCACGCATCATTGACATGATTGCCTACTGCCACGAGAAGGGCCTGCGCTCTGAGATTTCCACTAATGCTACCCTGCTCAGTGAAGCCAAAGCGCAAGCCATCCTTGATGCCGGTCTCGATGTCATCTACCTGTGTCTGGACGGTGTGAACAAAGAAACCTACGAGGCCATTCGCCGCAACGCCACGTTTGAGAGGACACGTGCCAATATTCTGAACTTTGTGGCGCTCAAGCAGGCACGTCGGCAGAAGTCGCCACAGGTCAATATCCAGATTATCAAGATGAAACCAACCGCGCCGGAAGTTGACACTTTCGTCCGCGAGTGGCAACAGGTGCCGGGCATTGACCGCATCAACGTCAAACCGTTCGATTCCTGGGCCGAGCAAATTGATCAGGTGTCCGAGCTGCGGCAAGAGGACGTGAAACTGCCTAAGCGCTATCCCTGTCCCAATCTGTGGTTCCATGTGCACATCTATTGGGATGGCAGTCTGGTGATGTGCGATCGCGATTTTGACGGCCTGTACAATCTTGGTAACGTGAAGGATGGCGTGATGAAGGCCTGGAACGGGGCATTGATGCAAGAGTTGAGGCGCCGTCACGTGCACAACGACTATAACGGCGTGTCACCCTGCGACACCTGCAGCGAATGGGCCTGGTGGAAACCCACGCCGTTTTCATCGCAGGGTAACCGTCCCATCGAAGCAGGAGCGCCGTTGGAGGTGAGCAGCCAGTAGTCAGAGGTCAGGTGAAACGAAACCAGCGTATGTCTGCAGTCTGATTATTGACCTCTGACCACTCGTGAAAGGCTAATCATGAGAGTTTGCTTTGTCTATCCCGATATCGAAGGTGCGCAACATTACGGCTCCAAAAAGTACTATCATGGCATCGGCTACCTGTCGAGCGTGCTCAAAGCCAATGGCCACCAGACGAGTCTGATCTATCTGGCCGGCATGATGAGCAGGGATGCGTTTTTGCGCGCCGTCGCCCTGCGTTCGCCTGATCTGGTTGCCTTCTCATCCACGACCAATCAGTTTCCCTATGCCCGTCTCTATGCCGGTTACGTCAAGGAAGAGGCGCCAAAGCTGCCCATCATCGTCGGCGGCACGCATCCCACACTCACGCCGGAAGAGAGCGTGCTTGTCCCAGAATTCGACTATATCTGTGTTGGTGAAGGCGAATACGCTTTGCTTGAATTGTGCACCGCTCTGCAGGCGGGCGGCGACACGACAAAGATCAAGAACATCTGGCAGCGGCGCGATGGCCAGGTCATCCGTACGCCGATGCGGCCTTTGATCCAGAACCTGGAGGCCATCCCCTTCGCCGATCGTGAGGTCTTTGACTTCGAGGAAATCCTCAAGCAGGATAACGGCTGGGTTGATATGATGGCCGGACGGGGATGCCCCTACGATTGCTCCTACTGTTGCAATCCCGGCCTGAAGGACACATTCCATGGTCTGGGTAAATATACCCGCTATCGGCCGGTCGAAAACGTCATGGCCGAGATCGAGAATCTAGAGAAGACGTATCATTTTAAGACTCTCAACTTTCAGGATGACGTCTTCACGTTAAAACACGACTGGACGCATGAGTTCTGTGTCTCGTACACAGCTCATGGCTTCAAGTACCCATTCTGGGTCAACACCCGTGTCGAGCGGGTGGAAGATGAGGCGGTCGTCAAAGAGCTGGCCGCGGCCGGTTGCCGGGGCATACGCGTGGGGCTCGAGTCTGGCAACGAAGTCTTGCGCAAAGACGTCCTCAAGCGGAGAATGTCGAATGAAACTATCCGCAAGACCTTCCGCCTGGTGCAAAAATACGGCATGGAGACCTACACGTGTAACATGCTCGGCCTGCCCGGTGAAACGCCGGCAATGATTCAGGAGACGATTGATTTCAACCGCGAGCTATCGCCGACTCAGCTTCAGTTCTCCGTCTTCTATCCGTATCCCATGACCGAGCTCCATGATATTGCCGTCGAAAAGGGATACTACAAAGAGGGCGATCACACCACAAGCTACTACGATAAGAAGTCGCTGCTAACCCTACCGACACTCACCCAAGAGCAAATCTCGTATTACTACGATAAGTTCAGCGAGTTGAAGTGGGAGCTGGACTTGAAGCGGCGAAGTCCGACCAAACACAAGCTCTACACACTCTTGCGCTACCTGTATCGGGATGATACGCCGCGCTTGCACCGACATCTGGACGCCCTGCGCCGCGTGAAAAGCCGTGTCCTGGGGCGCCGTCCGTCAGTTGTCCACACATCGGTCGTCAGCAGCCAGACGTCGCGCTAGGCAGCAGGTTGCGTTAGCCACCGGGTGGCAGGTTAGAGAACACCCCCACATGTGTCTGGAGGCCATGGCATGTCATTACGAACCTATCTAGGATATATGAAATTCGCTCCACGCCTCTTTTGGAAGCGGGGCGCATCACCACTCTATTTTGTACTCTTTGTCACCAAAAACTGCAATGCCCGCTGTGGCCACTGCCTGCTCGGCAGCCACATCCGCCACACAGGCGAGCTGACTATTGACGAGCTGGAGAAGGTCTCGGCCAGCATGGACGACATGATCTTCTTCACCCCCACCGGCGGAGAGCCGTTCCTGCGCAAAGACCTGGGCGAAATCGTCAAGATCTTCCACAGGAACAACCACGTGCTGAACTGCGGCATCCCATCTAACGGCAGCCTGACCAGCCGCAACGTCGAGATCACCGAGGACATTCTCAAGTCCTGCCCGGACATGGATGTGCACATTGACATCTCGATAGATGGCATCGGTGAGGATCACGACAAGTTCCGCGGCTTTCCCACTCTTTTCGACCGGGCCGTGCGCACCTACAAGGAGCTGCGCCTGCTGGAGAAGCACTATCGCAATTTCAGCGTCTGTGTCGAAATCGCCGTCAGCGGCTATAACCACGAGATGCTCGACGACATTTACTTCTATCTGAAAGACAAGCTAGGGGTCAATACCGTCTTCACCCTGCTCTTTCGCGGCGGCCCGAAGGATCCGGGAGGAGCGCATTCGGCGCCCATTGATCCCCATGCTGCTGATTTCGACATTGCCAACTATGAGAAGTTTCACCAGCTCTTACAAGAAGAGAACTACAAGCAGGAGCTCACCGGCTATTACAAGCTGCCGTTTGCCGATATCCTCAATGCCTATCGCATCGTGCGGCCCAAACTCCTGGCCAAAACGGTGCGTACGCGCAAGTGGCAGATTCCCTGCTATGCCGGTTCGCTGGGGGGCGCCATGTTCGCCAACGGCGACGTGCTGGCCTGCGAGCTGCATGGCGACCGCTCGCTCGGCAATGTACGCGACTACGACTATGACTTCAAGAAGATCTGGTTCTCGCCAAAGGGCGAGGAGATGCGCCGCTGGATTCGCGATGAGAAGTGCTTCTGCACCTACGAATGTCAATACACGGTAAACATCCTCTTCAACCCCATGGAGTATGGGCAGATCCTGAAAGAGTATGCCCTGATAAAATGGGGCAAGGTGAAGCGTCGGCTCAGCGGTGGCGCCGGGCCGGCCCCTGTGCTCGTTGGTGATAAACCCGGCTAACTCGCAAATGGCGAAAAGGCGCAGGGAAGAATCCCTGCGCCTTTTTTCATCTGCATGGATGCCATGCTCAATCCTGGAAAAGGCTATTGTAGTCGCGATGCTGTTCGCGGAGGGCATGCTCCAGTTGTTCGCGAGTAAGGGCACCGAGCTGCACCAGAATCTCGCCGATCTTCTGGGGGTGGCCGGCCTGCGCGGCGCTGTCCTGAGCCTCCAAAGCTGCCTGTAGCTGCTCGGCTGTGATGAAATGGTGGTCAAGCAGATAGCTACCCAGGCGCGGCACCGGCGACGCCACCTGCCTGAGCCGATCCAACGCAACCAACGCACAGCTTAGCTGCTCACGTGTGATGGCCCCCTGCTGCACAAGAATCTCCCCGATCTTTTGATGCTCTCCGGCCGCCGCGGCGGCATCCTGGGCATCCAGTGCAGACTGCAATTGCTCACGGGTGATCAGATGGCGCTCAAGCAGCACCGTCCCCAGGCGCGGAATGGCCAGTTCGGCCTCGGTTGGTGGCAGCTCACCAATGCCATGGCTGGTCGTCTCCTCCTGCATCAGCGCGAGCCATTGTCGGGCCTGTTCATTGTGCGGATTCAGTTCCAGTACCTTCTGCAGGCAAGCCAGGCTCTGATGAACCTCCTTGACGACCCCGGCCAACAAGAACCAGGCCTGCTCGTCCGCGGGATTGGCGCGCACGGCCTCTTTGAGCATTTCTTCGGCGGCATCAAGGTGATCAGCTCTAATGGCTACCATCGCCTGTTGAACGAGGGATATTGGCTGCATGGCGATCCTTTCTATGGTAAGGGCTTGTGAGACTGGGAGATTTGTACTGGTCAACCGACCGTCTGTGGGCACACGGGCATGGCAGGTCGCACCGGCCTGCTGTCCGCACACCCCGCCACTGTGATTTGTCGCTACATGGGGCGATAATCCCGCGTTCTGGCGATTATTCACCCAGACATTTCAAGATGGGGCAGATCACCGCGTGCGCTCGCTAGACATTCGCAAAAACACCTGCAGCCTGTAGACTGATGGTGATGCACGAAGACCAGAGAGTGATGTCGCTGACGAGGACTTATGCTGCCATGCAACGTCATAGCGGCAAGCGCAGTGGAATGAAGATGGGAGGCCTTGTGCCTGCCTGTCTTCTACTTGGAGCGTGCCAGATAGATGATGCTTGATGGTCGTTGCCCCACCTGGACAGTCGCCTGTGTTTGGAGGGTTTGGGCGTCGGCAAAGATGACAGCGTTGTCATCGGGGCTGGATGCATAGAGCGTGGAGCCATCCGGGCTGGTTGTCACACCATAGAAATAGCCGCGTATCTCTGCAGTGCGCTCCACCGCCGGCAATGCCATGCTTGCCAAGCCGGCCAGTGCTGCTCGTGCGCCGCGTGGGTCACCGTGCGTAACGTACAGGCGGTCGCCGGCCGGGGCAACAACGATATCGCGCCCCAGATCACGCAGTGGGACATCAAAGCTCTGCACATCATCTGTGCCCACATCAACACTCCACATCCGTTCACGGGTAAGGTCTGCCACGTAGAGCTTGCGTCCATCGGGCGTTGCAGCCATCGGGTGAGCGGCAAACTCAGTGATCTGATCACCGACTTTGATCAAGCGCAGGATTTTGGACTCCTGCTTGCTGTTGCTGCGGATCTTGCTGACCGTGCTGTCGCCGGCATTGAAGACGTAGATCCATTGTCCGTCAGGTGTGACGGCGACCTCGCGAGGCGTCCTGCCCACGCGAATGTCGGCGGTCTGACGCCCAGAGTCGGTATCGAATACCATCAACGTACGACGATCGGCAAGTGTCACAAACAGGCGCTTCCCGTCGGGACTGATAGCCATTCCACCGGGTCGCCCACCAATAAGGTAGCGATCGGCAACAGCGTTTTGGGCTACATCAATGACCGACAGGATGCCGTCGTCGCCCAAGGCATAGACATGATTGCCATCGCGATCGGCTGCCAAGCGCACGGCACGTGCACCGATGGGAATCGTGGCCACCAGTCTGGCACCGGCCACATCAACGACGGCGACCTGCCCTTCGCTGTTCTGCAATGCCACATAGAGCAGGCCCGTGCCCGACGGTGCGCCTCGTCGTCCTGCACCGGATGCAACGAGGATGCTGGCGCCAACCAAACCAACGAGGGCAATGACCATTAACCCGGCCAGTAGGGCGCGCCGCGAGTGGGCTGCTGGCTTGGCACGGACGGGCTTCTCGCCACGCAGGATTCGGGTCACCTCATAGGCAAGCGGTGTCACCGCACCGCGCGTGCGCAGCCGGGCCAGGCGGCGATCAATTTCCTGATAGTCGGCCAGAATCGCCCGACAGGTTGAGCAGGTGGCCAGGCGCGCGTTCACCACCGCTTGATCGGTGCCCGGCAATTGATGATCAAGATACGCGGAGAGGAGCGGCTCAATGGCAGCGCAGGCAGGATCATCGTTCGCTGCTGGCTCACTTGGCCGCGGTAGGAGCTGACTATGCTGACGGAAGAATGCACGCCCCTGCCTGATACGTTCTCCCACATCGCGCTGAGAGATATGCAGGATTTGGGCAATCTCCTCGTAGGAGAAGCCGCCCAGGCTGCGCAGGAGCATCGGTATCAGAGCATTGATCGGGAGAAGACAGAGAGTGGCCTGTACGGTCTGGGCTTCCAGGTCATCCTCAGGGCTGAGGCGCATGGTGCGCTTGCGCCGTAGCAGCAGCTCTGCCAGGTGTTGTCGGCGGAGTGCTGACATGGCCACACCACTGCCCAGGCGGTAGAGCCATGCCTCGAAGCGGATACTCTTGTCAACCCGGTTGAGCTTTTTGTGGGCAAGAAGAAAGGTGTCAATAGTCAGGTCGCGCGCCAGCTCGGCATCTGCGACGAGGCGGTAAAGAAAGCGGTAGAGAGGTGACTGATAGCGCTCGACGAGAGCTTGAAAAGAAAACAGATCACCACCACGGGCGCTATCAACGACACTGTTGGTACTGATCACGTCAGCCAGACTCCTCTCCTGGGCCGGGAAAGCAACGTCAAGGCCCGACGAGCGGGGTACCACGCCCCGCTCGATCGGCACACAGCGAATTCATGCACGCGGCCTGCACTTGATGGCCAGGATCGTGTACTTCATCTCTCCATCTGGGACGGCAACAGAGACCGTGTCACCGACAGCATGCCCCAGCAGAGCGCGGCACACCGGTGAGTCAACAGAATAGCGCCCTTCAAAAGGATCCGCTTCAGTTGACCCGACAATAGTAAATGTTTCATTCTCACCGTTTTCGTCTCTCACAGTGACGACGCAGCCAACATGGACGACGCCTGCTTCCTGGCTTTCGGTCGCCATCACCGTAGCGGTGGCGAGGATTCTTTCAATCTCGCGAATACGCCCCTCCACGAAGGCCTGTTCATCCTTGGCATCCTGGTATTCGGCATTGTCGACAGGATCACCGCTGAACTCCATGGCCTGGTGAATGCGCTCGGCGACCTCGCGGCGTCTGACAGTAACCAGGTACTCAAGCTCGGCCTCTAGTTTGGCTTTGCCTTCTGGAGTCAAGACAGTCGTTGTCTTCGGAAGCATGATACCTCCTGCAAAACCGGTTCCTCGTCAATACGATTCATCATGTGCGCCAGCCGAGAATGCGTGCAGGATAGGAGTGTGCTGGCTTGGAGAGAGAAGGCTCAGGGAGTGGTGGAAAGAAACAGTGGAGACATCCGTGTGTGGCTGTCCCCACCGATTACTATTATAACCTGTTTAGGCGATTTCGTCAAGCATGAAAACCGCTGAAACCTGTGCACAGTTCGGGGAGCGAAGCTCTCACCGCCATGTCCTCACCTTACCATCTCCCGCAAATGGGAGATAGAGGCCCCCTTCTGCTGGTTTTCTGCCTGCTTCGTGAGCGGAAAACCAGCATCTGCGATCCCCTTACTGCTTCCAGCCTGGCAGAGGGAGCGGCTCGGTGGCTATCGCCCCGGGAGTACAGAGCAGCCAGGCGAGCATGCCGGTGCAGGTGCTCCTAGGACATCGCTGAACGGCTACATCTTCTCTGCCTGCTCCACGGCGTCCTCGATGGGCCCACACATGTAGAAAGCCTGCTCGGGCAGGTGATCCCATTTGCCTTCGAGGATTTCCTTAAAGCCACGGACGGTATCGCTGATGGTGACGTAGCGACCCGGCCGGCCGGTGAACTGCTCGGCCACGAACATAGGCTGCGAGAGGAATTTCTCGATGCGGCGAGCGCGGGCCACGGTTAGCTTGTCTTCTTCTGACAATTCATCAACACCCAGGATGGCAATGATGTCCTGCAAGTCCTTGTAGCGCTGCAACACACGCTGCACGCCGCGGGCGACATCGTAATGCTCCTGACCGACGACCAGCGGATCGAGGATACGCGACGTGGAAGCCAATGGATCAACGGCGGGGAAGATACCCTTCTCCACGATTGAGCGCTCCAGGGCAATGGTGGCATCGAGGTGGGCGAAGGTGGTTGCCGGGCCGGGATCGGTGTAGTCATCGGCAGGCACGTAGACCGCCTGCATCGAGGTGATCGAGCCGCGTTTGGTAGAGGTGATGCGCTCCTGCAGCTCACCCATCTCCACGGCCAACGTTGGCTGATAGCCGACGGCTGACGGCAGGCGGCCCAACTGCGCCGATACTTCCATGCCGGCCATGGCGAAGCGGTAGATATTGTCAATGAAGAGAAGAACGTCCTGGCCTTCCTCATCACGGAAGTATTCGGCCATCGAGAGACCGGTGAGTCCCACCCGCAGACGTGTACCGGAGGGTTCGTTCATCTGACCAAAGACCATGACCGTCTTCTCACTCGTCCCCGTTTCTTTCGCCTCGCGCCAGAATTCCTCGCCTTCGCGTGAGCGCTCACCGATGCCGGTGAAGACAGACACGCCGCCATGCACTTTGGCAATGTTGTTGATCAGCTCGCGGATGATGACCGTCTTGCCGGTGCCGGCACCGCCGAAGACGCCTGTTTTCCCGCCGCGGGTGAACGGTGCGATCAGATCAATGACCTTCAGTCCGGTCTCGAAGAACTTAGACTCGGCCTCTTGTTCTTCGAAGGCTGGCGGGTCGCGGTGGATTGGATAATAGGTATCGGTCACAACCGGGCCGAGCCCATCCTGTGGCTCGCCAATTACATTAAAGAGACGACCAAGCGTTGCCCGACCGACAGGCACCATGATTGGGCCACCCGTGCCGATTGCTTCCAGGCCACGTTGCAGGCCGTCCGTTGCGTCCAGTGCAACACAACGCACCCACCCGTTGCCCAGGTGCTGCTCAACCTCGAGCACCAAAACACTACCGTCACGCCGCTTGACACGAACGGCATCGTAAATCTGTGGTAGTTCATCGCTTGGAAACTCGACATCAACCACGGGGCCGATGATCTGCACCACGCGGCCTCTGGTTTCGTTGCGCATATCAACCTCCTCCACCTGACATCAAAGCACCAACCGGCCACCCAACGTCTAAAGTGATCAACCCGGTAAGTCACCTACTGCCGCACCCACATCACATGTACCGGTGTGCCACTACGATCGCGGGTTGCTTCGATGATCTTCAGTTTAACGCCCAGGCGATCGGCAACCGCCTGGAACGTTGGATAAAGTTCGTAAACAGTATCTTCTTTGCTGTGAAAGACATAGACGGCCCTGGACGGGTCCATCAGCGCCTTCTCTGCCCGTTGTGCGAAGGCAGCGGGCGATTCGCCGCCAAAACCGGAGATTTCCAGTGGGTTCACCCGCCCCTGGGTCAGAATCTGTACATTCTTCTGGATGCCCCAATCCACGGCATAGACTGTGTCAAAGTGCTGTGCGTCCAGCCAATCGGCCAGCTTGTAGATGGCGTCCGAAAAGCGGCTCAAGCCGCCGCTGCGTACCATTGCAGCGTGATAGGCCAGGTCAACGCCGAGATTTGTCGTCATGCCCGCGGCCAACGCAATGATCATCACGGCTCTCTGGGCAAGCACTCGCCACTTCGGGGAGCGAGGAGCAAGGAAGGACAAGCGATGCCTCAGTCCACCCGCATTTTGCTCTTCCGCTTGTACCAACGATATCCGCTGTGCCAGCCAATCGGCAAGCAGGACAATCGCTACAGCCAGCACCATCTGCGGCAACGGCAACAGAATGTACAGGTGGGTGGCCCATATGCCCGATACTGTGAATGCGCTTTCGGCCACGATGACGGCAATTAGTGTGCCGATCATAACCAAAGCCGGCCGCCATTGAGGCTTGCGGCGGATGAGCAACAGCGTACCCGCGGCTGCACCTGCGAAGCCAACAACATTCAGCGGATTGGCAAACTGCCCGCCCTGGAACCAGAAATAGCTGCCGTCGAGCAAGATGCGAAACGAATCAACGGCCACGATCAGGTTGCCGATCACGTTCAGATTGTTAATGCCCTGCTCCGTGACGACGGCATTGCGCCCGAATGCCGTGAGGGTGCCCCCGGTGGTCAGGTTGTACACCCACAGCGGCGCCGAGCCGATCAGTATGCCTGCCGTGATAACCGCTACCTCAACCGTAGGCCACCCATTGTGACCGGCAGCATTCGCAACGACAGGAGCCGTCGCATTCCATATCCCCTCGCCAATCCGTGCCAGCCATACTCGTAATCCGTGCTCCCTTATCCGCGCTATCCGTGTTCGTAACCCGTGACCAGCCCGTGTCCATAATCCATGAACGACCAGCGCCACGATCCACCACAAGAAGAGCACCTTCGCCCATAGCCCCAGGCCCAAGAGTAGGCCGCCTATCAATAGCCAACGCCGTTGCCCGCTGCTGCGCCAGTGTAGCAATGCCAACAGACTGCCCAGGGCGAAGATGTTCATCACCGATGTCACGTGGATGCCCATACGGCTGAAGAAGACATAGGACGGGTCAACCGCCACCAGCAGCACGCTGATCGCTGCTACTCGCCAGTCGAACAGGCGCAGGGCAACCAGGTAGCCCAGAACCAGACCGAGAGCTGCCAGCAGAATAGGCAACAGGCGCACACTCGTCACGTTGACGCCGAACACGGCGAAGACCGGCAATGCCAGATACGTGTTCACAGTGCCCACATAGTCCATGATCATCAGGGGCAACGGGTGTCCGGCGACGCTCAAATAGGCCCCGCGCACCGGCTCTAGGGGCATGCCCTGCAACAGTTGCATCGCCGGCACCACATCGAGCGCCTCATCGTAATACAATCCCGGCAGGGCAATATTCTTTAGTGAAAGTGCGGAAAACAGCATCACGGCCATGCCGACGATGGCAGCATGCAGGATGCGAGGGAGAGGGTAGGGGGTAGACAATGTGCCAGATGTGGCGTCGCTGCCAGGACTCTCTGTGTCTCTCTGTACGATCGCCGACACCCCATGCCCGCTGACCTCTGCGCAGTATGCCATACCTCGCATGCTAACCTATCGCCGAGGCACTGGTCGTAATGTCAATCAGCTCTTTGGTAATCGCTGCCTGGCGGGCCTTATTATACGTCAAGGTCAGAGAATCAATGATATCATTGGCGTTATCGGTCGCATTGTGCATGGCCACCATGCGGGCACTCTGTTCACTGGCCACCGATTCCAGGAGCGCCTGATATGTCTCGACCTCGATGTAACGCGGCAGCAGAGCATTGAGTATCTCGCCGGCGCCGGGTTCGAAAATATAATCCAGCGTCCGTATGTTGTTCTCTCCAAGCCCGGCAGCCAGATGCTCTTCTTCGATTGGGATAATCGGGATGATGATCGGCTTCTGTGTCACCGTGGAGATGAACTGACTATAGGCCAGGTAGACGCTCCTGAATGTACCGTTGGTGTAGCCGCTGATCACCAGGCGCACGATCGGGGCAATATCGAGGATGGTGGGTTTATCACCCAGGCCGGTGAACTCTCCAACGAGAGATGCTCCATAGCGCACCATGAAATCACGGCCGCGCTTGCCGACCGCCACTACGGCGACATCATCGCCGGCGTCCCGATGATGCATGATAAAGTCCAGAACATGGCGAATGATGTTGATGTTGAAGCTGCCGCACAGGCCGCGGTCGCTGGTGATCATCACTACGCAGACCTTGCCTGTATCGTGCCGCGCCAGCAGAGGATGCAGCGTAGCCCCGGTCGTCTTGGTGGCGACCGACAGGTAGCTCAGGATCTCGTGCATCTTCTCGGCATAAGGCCGCGAGGCAAGCACCCGCTCTTGGGCGCGGCGCATCTTGGACGCTGCAACCAGCTCCATAGCTTTCGTTATCTGTGCAGTGCTTTTGACACTCTTGATCCGGCGGCGGATCTCACGCAGGGTCGCCACGTGTCACCTCATGTGCTACGGTTTCATCAGGAAGAGGCGATTTTCGCTGTCGGGGCTGACCGGTGTGCCTTCTCCACCCGGTTGCCAGGTGCTTCCTTTTTGGGCCAGGACGGTCACCCACCATGTCACCTCGCTCATCTGCGGAGATGTACGCATCAGCTCGGCATCGCGCGCCGAAACGATCAACTGCGTATCAGCAGTGTCCAGCGCTGTCCAGCGCACGATCTCGCCATTCTGGCGGCGGATACGGAAGGTGACATGATAATACTCATTGGGCGCAAGCTGCCCCACCGACTGCCAGGACAGAATGGGAACAATGCCGCCGGCATTATCGTATTCGCGACCGTTGGGTGGGTCAATCGGCACAGGCGCGCCATACTTGTAGCTTGCCGATGGTGGCAGTGGTGTGGCCGTCGGCTGCGGGGCCGAAACGACCGCCTCGGGTGTTGACGTTGGCGGGACAGGTGTGGCTGTCGGCGGCAA
>Ga0272448_1001444_pt1 | contig 31955 bp, 40 predicted proteins | sample YNPCB0191_FD_202220 | JGI IMG/M metagenome (GOLD analysis project Ga0272448, IMG submission 202220) | Hot spring sediment microbial communities from Yellowstone National Park, WY, United States - YNP-CB-019-1 | ecosystem: Environmental > Aquatic > Thermal springs > Hot (42-90C) > Sediment...
ATTCTCTCGCAGTTCCGCCGGTGATGGCCGTTAGCCCCGCCGCGCGGCGGGGCTCAGGGCACGGAACATTTCGGCACCGAAGATGGGGATGGACATCTCAATGGCGATAATGCCGTTGAGGTCGTAGGCAAGTTCACCGTATGGCTGAGCGGCGTTGACGAAGATAAAGTCCTCATCTTTCGTCACCGGGAAAGCCTGTTTTGACCAGTCGATGTAATCGCCGAAACCGGTGACACCCGCCAGCTTCGAGATGATGAGCGCAGGGTATCGGGGAGGCCCTCCATGCTCGCCGGACTTCTCCCGGGCCTCCTCTAGGTCTGCTTCATAGTTATACTGGATATCAAGATTTAGGAAGTCCCTTACCGTTTCTGGTGATGCATCACCAAGCGCATGAAAGACGCTGGATACGGCGGCGCTACGCAGGCGGCGTCTCTCGTCAGCTTTAGGATTAACGGTCCGGTCAAGACTGCGGAACCAGACGGAGGCCATCGGGAGGGCGAGGACCTGGCAGATGCGGGTTGCCTGGTCCAGGTCGCGAGCGTCCAGTGTTTTTCTGAGGCAGGCGACACTACCGGCAACATCCTCGGCCATTGCCGAGGCGGCGGCGAACCACGAGAGATAAATGTCCCGCTGGCGCTGGTTTGGTATCCCGGTGGTCAGAGAATGGGAAATTGAAGCGTAGGCTTCCCGGTAAAGCCTTCTTTCGCGGGCCTCTTTGGATTCAAAGAAACGCATGGCGGTCCTTGCTGGTCCGGGGCCTGCGGCCGGCCGCAGGCCCCGGACGTGATACACGGGTCAGGACAGGCGCTATCTGGGGCTAGATTCCCTCCAGAAGCATGGCGAAGGTGTCGTAATGGTCTTCTTCGTCTGAGAGGATGCCCTGGAAGAGCTTGTAGGTGACCTCGTCGCCTTCGGCCTTGGCGACCTCGATAATCTGATTGTACAGGTCGATGGCGCCCATTTCGTCCTTCTTATCCTGCTTTACCATCTCTTCCAGGGTGTTGCCGACGAAGATGGGGGTAGGCTTGGTGGTGGGGATGCCGCGGAAATAGTTGATTCGCTCGGCAATCAATTCGGCGTGCTTCATTTCGGCAATGGCGATGCTTTTGAAGGCATCCTTGACGGCGAAGCCTTTGACGCCGCCCCAGAGCACGTGCTGCCACATGTACTGTATGGCGACCTGCAACTCACGCGCTACAGCCATCTGCAAAAGGTCCATCAGTTTCTTTGATGCCTCAGGTGGTTCTTTCATGACAGTCTCTCCTCCTGTTTATTGTGATGTGCTGTAGTGTTATCTTACTCCTACGGGACAGGCGTATCAACCCCGGTGCTCGTACGGAAGCGGGTAATGGAGAAGGTAGAAGCGTCCGGCGGTTTGCTCCTATCCGCGGTATTTCCACTGGGGACCTTTGGGGGTGTCCTCGATGATGACGCCGCGGTCGGCCAGCTCCCTGCGTATCTGGTCGGCCAGCGCCCACTGTTTGGCCTTGCGCAGGTCCTCACGGGTCTTTGCCAGCAGTTCAATGAAGGGCACTGCGTCCAGCGACGGCCCGACCTTGCCCTTGAGTGAGAAACCAAGCACGCTGGCAAGTTCCCGAAGCGTGTTCTGTGCCTCAGCAATGTTCTGTTTGGTCTCAACGCCACGGTTGAGTTCCCGGACAAGGTCGAAGAGAGAAGCTATCGCCTGGGGCGTGTTGAAGTCGTCGTCCATGGCCTTGATGAATTCTTGCCGGAAGGGTTGGCTGTCGAGCGGGTGGCCGCCTGGTTCCGGCTGGACGGCCAGCGCCTGCCGGATGCGCTCCATGCCGCGCTCGGCGGCGTCAAGGGCCTCCTCGCTGTAGGTGAGCGGGTTACGATAGTGTGAGCTGAGTATGAACAGCCGTAGACCATCGGCGGTATGATGCTGGAGAAGTTCGCGGATGGTCACCAGATTGCCCAGCGACTTGCTCATCTTCTCGGAGCCGAACTGGAGCAAGCCGTTGTGGAGCCAGTAGCGCACGAAGGGGACCGTACCGGTGAAGCTTTCCGATTGGGCAATCTCATTCTCGTGATGAGGGAAGATCAGGTCCTGGCCGCCTCCATGAATATCAATCGTCTCGCCGAGGTACTTGAGAGACATGGCGGAACATTCGATATGCCAGCCGGGACGGCCGTTGCCCCACGGGCTGGGCCACGAAGGCTCGCCGGGCTTGGCGCCCTTCCACAGGGCAAAGTCAAGCGGGTGCTCTTTGCCTGCCCCTTCGATTCTTGCGCCGGCCATCATCTGGTCCGGACTTTGATGGGATAGCTTACCGTAGTCGGACACCTTCTTAACCCGGAAGTAGACATCACCGCCGGACTGGTAAGCGAAGCCCTTTTCCACGAGCCCGGAGATGATGGTGATTATCTTGGGTATTTCCTCGGTGGCCCTGGGGTAGACATCAGCGCGCCGGATATTAAGGGCATCGCAATCAGCCAGGAACTCATCAATATATCGGTTAGCCAGGTCAGCGGCGGGGATGCCCAGCTCATTGGCACGGTTGATAATCTTGTCATCGATGTCAGTAAAGTTCTGCACATATCTGACCGGGTAGCCGCGATATTCCAGGTAGCGTCGAATGGTATCGAAAACGATGTAGCTCATGGCGTGGCCGATGTGACTGCTGGAGTATACGGTCACACCACAGACGTACATGGTTACCGGCTTGCCGCGAGGCTGGAAATCTTCTTTTCGACCGGATAGCGTATTGTAGATTTTCATTGTCCGGCTTTCTGTCGCCTGGCTTGAGCCAGTAGTTCGCTAAGTTGCTTCTCGAGCTGCGTTACCCGCTCGGTCAAACTCTGAATGTTCTCCCAGACCGGGTCGGGCAGTTTCTCTATAGTATCGGTGTCGGGGTTGCGTATTTCAACCACCCGCCCCGGAACGCCGACGACGGTGGCATTCGGGGGGACAGGTTTGACGACGACCGACCCTGCGCCGATTTTGACATTGTCCCCGATGGTGATGGCGCCGATAATCTTGGCGCCGGCACCGATAACGACGTTGTTGCCGATAGTAGGATGACGTTTCTTTTTCTGCATGCTGGTGCCGCCGAGGGATACGCCGTGATACATAAGCACGTTATCACCGATTTCGGCGGTTTCGCCGATGACCACGCCCATTCCATGGTCGATGAAAAAACCCTCGCCGATTTTCGCTCCCGGGTGGATTTCGATGCCGGTGACGGCCCGGCTGAAGTGCGAAACGAGACGAGCCAGCGTCTTGAGCTTCCAGTTCCAGAGAGTGTGGGCGAGCCGGTGGAGCTGCCGGGCGTGGAAACCGGGGTAAGCGAGGAGGACCTCGAGTGTGCTCCGGGCGGCGGGGTCATGCTCGAAGACAGTCTGAATATCGCGCTTGAGGCTTTTCAGGTAGCCCATTACCGGCTCTCCTCAATCAGGGCGATGGCGAAGGAAGCCATGCCTTCGGCACGGCCGATAAAGCCGAGCCCTTCTGAAGTCGTCGCTTTGACTGAGACCCGGTCAACCGTCAGCCCCAGTGTCTGGCTGATATTCAGCCGCATCTGGTCGAGGTATATCGCCAGTTTGGGTCTCTGGGCGACGACCGTCGAATCGATATTGCTTATTTTGAAGTCCTTCTCGGCCAGCATTTCACTGACACGGCTGAGCAGTATCATGCTCGATATCCCGCGGTATTGCTCGTCGGTCGGCGGGAAATGGGTGCCAATGTCGCCGAGCGATGCGGCTCCAAGAAGGGCATCCATGATGGCGTGGGTAAGGACGTCAGCATCGCTGTGCCCGGCCAGTCCACGTTCAAAAGGCACGTTAACACCGCCGAGAATGAGCTTGCGGCCCACCACCAGCGGATGAATGTCGAAGCCAACGCCGACTCTCGTCAAGTTGTCTCCCTAGCTATGGTACGGGCCTGTCTCCGGGCAAGCGTAAGGTCTTCCGGTGTGGTAATTTTCATATTCAGATATGAGCCATGATAAAGTCTGACGCTGAAGCCGAGCTTCTCCACCAGCGCCGCATCATCCGTCACCTCTTCAGAAGTGCCGTCATAGGCGCGCTTAATTATATCGTAGCGGAAAATTTGGGGTGTCTGCGCCAGCCAGACCTGTTCGCGTGGTATGGTGCGAGATACCGTGAGATTCTTGCGCACCAGTTTTACCGTGTCTCTGGCTGGTACCGCGGCGATAGCGGCGCCGGTCTCCCGTGCGGCTTTCAGTCCGTCCTCCACCAGCTTGTGGGTGACGAACGGCCGGGCCCCATCGTGAATGATGATCCATTCAGCATTATTGACCATGTCCAGACCGGCTTTTACGGAGTCCTGCCGGCGTTCACCGCCGAGGCAGACGTGAGTCAGCCCCGGCCTCAGTCCGGACCTGACCAGTTCCCGGCCAGCCTCAAAGTTGTCTTTATTCAGCACAAGGATAATCTGGTTGATGGCAGGGGATCTTTCGAAAGTAGCCAGTGACCATGACACTACCGGACGGCCGCCAAGATCTGCAAAGGTCTTGTCGGTGCCCGCCATGCGCCGGCTCCGCCCGGCGGCGACGATGATAGCCGCAACATCCTTATGACTCATTTTCGATTTTCCTCGGTCGGGATAACCCGGCGCGGAGCGCCTCGTTTATGGTGCCCGCCTCGATGACCTGGATGCCGCTGACAGAGGGGGATTGTTTGCCGTGGAGGCGAGGCACCAGGCATTTCTCGAAGCCGAGTCTGGCGGCCTCGGCTACCCGGCGGTCGAGCTGGGGCACGCCCCGCAGCTCGCCGGTCAGGGAAAGTTCGCCGATTACGGCCATCCGGGGCAGGACACCAGCCTCACGGAAGCTGGAAGCGATGGTCAGGGCTACCGCCAGGTCGGCGGCGGGTTCGTTAACTCTGAGCCCTCCAACCACGTTGACGACGATGTCCTGAGTGGCCAGCTTCAGGCCGGTGCGCTTGCCGAGAACGGCGGTAATCAGGAGGAGACGGGCGAGGTCGATACCATTGGCCATGCGTCTCGGCGGCGGGTAGACCGAAAGGGATGTCAGGGCCTGTATCTCAACCAAAAGTGGTCGGCTTCCTTCGAGAGTTGGGACGACAGCCGTACCCACAGCCGGCTCTTCGTGGCTGGAGAGAAAAGCAAGGGATGGGTTTTCGACCTCTTTGAGGCCCTTCTCGGTCATTTCGAAAACGCCGATTTCGTTGGTCGAGCCGAAACGGTTTTTAACACCGCGGAGGATGCGGAAGGTGCTGAACTGCTCGCCCTCAAGATAGAGAACAGCGTCGACAACGTGTTCCAGTACCCGCGGGCCGGCGATAGCGCCGTCCTTGGTGACATGACCGCTAATGAGTACCGGCACGTTGGCCGGCTTGGCCCAGCGCATCAGGGCAGCGGCGCACTCCCTTATCTGGCCGATGCTTCCGGCAGCACTGGAGATATCGTCTATATACACCGTCTGAATTGAATCAACAATGACCATGTCCGGTGACATGGATTCGAGCTGGTCCAGGATGGCTGGCAAGCTGGTTTCGGCCAGCAGGAAAAGGCGGTCTCCGGTGATGCCAAGCCGCTGTGCCCGGAGCTTGACCTGGTGAACGGACTCTTCTCCGGAGACGTAGACAACACTGCCGCCCGAGGCGGCAATAGCGCCGGATACCTGGAGGAGGAGGGTGGACTTGCCGATGCCCGGATCGCCGCCGATGAGCACCAGCGCCCCCGGGACAAGCCCGCCGCCAAGGACGCGATTGAACTCAGCGATGGGCATGGCGATTCGCCTGCCCGTTTCGCCTTTGACCTTTGAAAGCTCCTGCGGTACGGTGCCGGATGGTCGGGCGCGAGGTGCTGCAGGTCTCACCGGCGTCTGAAGTGTTTCGGCGAAGCTGTTCCACTCCTGACAGTTGGGGCACCGGCCGAGCCACTTGGGGCTTTCCCTGCCGCATTGCTGGCAGACAAAGATGGTTCTGGTTCTGGCCTTTTCCAAGTCACAGCCTCCGTGGTTGGTGCCGGCTAATACTCGATAATGGCGAGAACCTGGCCGCTGGTTACCTTTTCCCCGGCGCTTACTTTCATTTCAACAACCTTGCCGCTGACCGGCGATAGGATGGGGTTCTCCATCTTCATTGATTCGATCGTGCATACTTTATCGCCTTCGCTGATGACAGCGCCAGCGGTAACGTGAACTCTGCTTACTTTCCCGGGTAATGGTGATTCAACATTTACGCGAGCCAGGACAGACCTCCGTGTTGGTGCGCAAAGTCATGCTCAGGTACGTGGGCACGATTATAGCGTGTCGTCAAACTCGTGTCATTTCGGCGCTTTGACCGCGGCTCTAAGCGGGTGCTGCGGTTGCGAAATCTGGCGGAGGGTAGGTGGGTATAGTGGACTGATGACGTGTTACTCTGGTTTAGACGTGCCGGTGCCCGCCCCCACCGGTTCAGCAGGGACGACCGCCTCTATCTTGAGCTTGTCTCCATCCCGGTCGACCTTCACCGTATCGCCGGCGTGGAAGATATTGCGGAGGATAGACTCGGATAGCTGGTCTTCGAGCATGGTCTGGATGGTGCGGCGCAGTGGCCGCGCGCCGAAAACCGGGTCGTAGCCCTTCTCGCCCAGCAGGTCTTTGGCGGCATCGGTGACCTCCAGTTTAATGTTCTTCTCCTGGAGGGACTTGGCCACGCTGCCGAGCATGAGGTCTACAATCTGGCGGATGTGCTCTTTGGTCAGTGAATGGAAAACGACCACGTTGTCGATGCGGTTGAGGAACTCGGGCCGGAAGCGCTTCTTGAGCTCGCCGAGCACCCGTTCCTTCATCTTCTCGTATTCCATCTCACGGGTCTTCGCTTCGCTCTGGGTGGAGAACCCGATGGTCATGTCTTTCTTGATGAGCTCGGCCCCGACGTTGCTGGTCATGACGATGATGGTGTTGCGGAAGTCAACGCGCCGACCCTTGGCGTCGGTGAGATGACCGTCGTCGAATATCTGGAGGAGGATGTTGAAAACCTCGTCGTGGGCCTTTTCGATTTCATCCAGCAGGATGACGCAGTAGGACTTGCGACGGACAGCTTCGGTCAACTGTCCGCCCTCTTCGTAACCAACATATCCCGGGGGCGCGCCGACCAGACGGGCGACGGTATGGCGCTCCATGAACTCGGACATATCGAGCCGGACCATGGTGTCTTCGCTGCCGAACATGAATTCGGCAAGCGCACGTACCAGCTCGGTCTTGCCGACGCCGGTTGGGCCGAGGAAAATGAAGACACCGACCGGATGGCGCACATCCTTCAGCCCGGCGCGGGCGCGTCTGACTGCTTTCGAAATGGTTACAATAGCCTCGTCTTGACCGATAATGCGGCGGTGCAGGGCCTCTTCCATCTGAAGCAGGCGGGCGGACTCACTGGTGGTCAATCGAACCACCGGGATGCCGGTCCACATGCTGACGACTTCGGCGATATCCTCGTCGCCTACCTCCGCCTTCTTCTCCTTGTTGCGCTCGGATTGCCACTCCTGCTCCATCATCTTGATTTTGTCCTGGAGGTGGATTTCACGGTTGCGTAGCTCTGCGGCATATTCGTACTGCTTGTGGGCCGCCGCAGGGTCCTTGGTGGCCGCCTCCTTCATGGCCGCTTCCTTTTCCCGGGTCACTTTCTCCAGGGCACGGCGGGCCTCGGTCAGGCCGATGGGCGCTGTGCCCTGCTTGATGCGGACGCGTGAGGCCGCCTCGTCCATCAGGTCGATGGCTTTGTCCGGCAGAAAACGGTCGGGGATATAGCGCGACGCCAGATTGGCTGCGGCCTCGATCGCTTTCTCGGTGATGATGAGCTTATGGTGCTCCTCGTAGCGCGACTTGATTCCCTTGAGAATGGCCACGGTCTCTTCTACGGTCGGCTCGGCGACGAGCACCGGCTGGAAGCGTCGCTCAAGAGCCGGGTCTTTTTCAACGTGCTTGCGGTAATCGTCGAGGGTCGTGGCGCCGATTATTTGCACCAGACCGCGGGACAGGGACGGCTTGAGGATATTGGATGCGTCAACAGCGCCTTCGGCGGCACCGGCGCCCACGATGGTGTGGAGCTCATCGACGAACAGGATGCAGTTGCCGGCCGCCTTGATTTCGTCGATGACGCGCTTGAGCCGCTCTTCAAACTCGCCGCGATATTTGGTGCCGGCGACAAGGGCGCCGATATCTAAGGCCACGATGCGTTTGCCCTGGAGCGTCTCCGGGACATCTCCCGCTACGATGCGGTGGGCCAGCCCCTCGACGATGGCCGTCTTGCCGACGCCGGGTTCGCCAATAAGCGCCGGATTGTTCTTGGTGCGGCGGCTGAGTATCTGGATGACCCGTTCGATTTCCTTGCCTCTCCCGATGATCGGGTCCAGCTTGCCGGTGCGCGCTGAGGCGGTGAGGTCGGTGCCAAGCTGGTCGAGAGTGGGGGTCTTGGTAGCCGTTTTAGCGGTAGCGTAGGCTTGGGCCGACGGGCTCTGGGTGCTCAAGCGTGATGCTTCGGCGCGGGCGCGGTCGATGTTAACACCGAAGCTCTCGAGGACGCCGGCGGCGACGCCTTCGCGTTCGGCCAGGAGACCGAGCAGGATGTGCTCGGTGCCAATGTAGTTATGGTTGAGGCGCCGCGCCTCCTCGACGGCCAGTTCGATGACACGCTTGGCGCGCGGGGTTAATCCCACTTCCCCGGAAGCCTGCTTCTGTTGGCGATCAATGAGGAACTCAGCGGCCCCGCGAACTTTGCTGAGGACGACGCCGAGGTTTTCGAGTATCTTGGCGGCGATGCCGTCTTCTTCGGAGATCAGGCCCAGCAGAATATGCTCGGTATCGATGTAGTTGTGACCGAACCGCTGGGCTTCTTCTTGGGCTCTTGTCAGTACGCGGCGAGCCCGCTCGGAGAACTTCTCAAATCTGCTTGTCATGGTTCCGGCTCCCGAATGCTAATTATAGTCTGCGAGTATGACAACGTCAAACGGGAAGAACAGCGGCGCGCGATTGGATCAGATGTTGCATTAACATAAAATAATAAACGGGATATGCTGGGGTAGGGGTGCATGGTGTGTCCATGCTATAATCTGTGCCTGAAGGGCGACCCGCACAGCGAATACGTTCGAGGTGCTTATGGCAGTGCCTTTGACTGACTACATGGGCATGGGGTTCTCGTGGGCGCTCTTTGTGGCCTGTATCGTCGGCTTCGTGGCCACGACCGGCAAGGCCGGGGATGCGCTCGGATTCTGGATATTGTTCGCAGTGGGATTTGCCAGCTTCGGGACCGCTTATACCTTTGCGGCGCTGTTTGGAGCAGCCCCGGACGACTGGTTCCAGATAGCCCTGTTCCTTGCCGGGTGGGTATTCATTACCCTGGCAATTATCGTTTCAATCTGGGCGCTTAACGCCGAGAGGTTCGGCTAGCCCAAAATAGAGCCGTTCTGGCGGAACGGTGAGACCGGGCCCATTGGAGGGGAGAGGAAGTCACCGAAAAAGAAAAACCCCTGGCGGTGGCATATTTTCCCAAGTGCTCCTCAGTATCGTCTGCGCTGAGGCGTTTCACTTCCGTGTTCGGAATGGGAACGGGTGGTACCACCTCGCTCTAACCACCAGAGGGAGCCAGATGATACCGTACTACAGCGTTTTCTGTCAAGTGTCTGGGGGCACTAGACTTAACAGGAACTTCATAAAGCTCTTCTAAAATACCACAGTCACCGGCCTTCCCGGTGGCGCAAGCGTCGTTGATAAGTACCGGGCATACGGCGTAAAATTAGAGACATTTAACAGGTCTTAGGAGGTCCTGGATGAAGAAGCTCTGGTCGGGCCATTTGAATTATGCCTTCGCAGTTGTACTTACATTCAGCCTTGTGGTGGCTACCGGCTGTTCGTTTCTGCCGCCCATTCCTCTCCGGGCGCCATCCCTGCCAGCACCAGCAACCCCTGTACCATCTCCTGAGCCGCCCCAGTCCCAGGCGCCGCCGCAGAGCGGAGTGAGCCAGGGCTCGCCAATAGACTCGTCCTGGAAGGCCCCGACGCTCGGTTCAGGCCCGATCCCCGGAATCCCGACCTTCGCCGATATCGTCAAGGTTGCTCAGGAATCAGTAGTCTCTATTCAGACTGAAGGCATCGTCTCTGACATTTTTCTCCAGCCAGTGCCACAGCGAGGCGCCGGTAGCGGCGTCATTATTGACCCAAGGGGCTACATCGTTACCAATAACCATGTCGTCGAGGGGGCCACTCAGATCAAGGTAATGCTTAACGATGGTCGGAGCTTCGATGCCATTAAGGTAAACCGGGACCCGGCGACTGATCTGGCGGTGATCCAGATTGATGGAGCGAACCTGCCCGTGGCCAAGCTGGGCCGGTCGGACAACCTGAGGGTCGGCGACTGGGTGATTGCAATTGGCAATGCGCTGGCCCTGGAAGGTGGTGTGACGGTAACGGTAGGCATCGTCAGCCACACGAAGCGCACCATCCAGGAGCAAAATGGGGTAACCCTTTACAATCTCATCCAGACCGATGCTGCTATCAATCCCGGTAACAGCGGTGGGCCGCTCCTGAATGTTGCCGGAGAGGTGGTGGGAATTAATACAGCTATCGCTGGCGAGGCCCAGAATATCGGGTTCGCCATCGCTATTACTCCGTCAATGCCTGTCATTGAGCAGTTGATTACAACCGGCCGCGTGGTAAGGGCGTTTTTGGGCGTGAGCATGGTTGACGTGAGTTCCTCCCTGATAGCTCGTTATAATCTTACGGTAAAGCAGGGGGCCCTGATTACCGCCGTGACGCGCGGGACTCCTGCCGACAAAGTAGGCCTACAGAGAGGTGATGTCGTTATCGCTTTTGACGGCCGGAAGATAACCAAGGCCGAGCAGGTGGTGGAAATCATCAGGTCACGTAAGCCGGGTGACACCGTGGATATCACCTATGTCCGGGGCGCCAGCGAGTTCAAGACCCAGGTGACACTGGCAGAGACGCCGAACCGGTAGGTTCAGAAGCCTGGAATACAGTCAGGATTAATCTCGCTTAACGCCCAGAGTGATATCTCGACCATCAATCTTGTGTGTTTGCTGGAGGTCGGCATCTGCGGGTGGCTGGTTGATAAGCTTAACGGCCAGAGTTTCCTGCTTGATGTAGGTGGCGAATTCGTCCATCACCGCGTTGAATGCGGCATCGCCCTGGTAGTACACGATGATGTGGTCGGTGATTTCGAAGCTGGCCTGGCGCCGCATCGTCTGGATGCGCCGTACCACTTCGCGGGCGGTGCCTTCGGCTTGAAGCTGTGGTGAAAGCTCGGTCTGAAGCGCCACTACAAGGTCGCCTTCCTTCTCGATAAGTGCCTTGCCGACATCGGAGAGTACGACTTCCACCGGACGGGCATCGGCGGAGAGTTCTTTGATGTTGAGTTCTTCTAGTATCTGGCCTGCCAGTTTCCTGACGGCTTCAGCTTCCTGTTCGTTGCGGACTTTAACGATAGCCCGGGGTAAAGGCTGGCGTACTTTGACCTGAGCTCTGGCGCGGGCGGCCCGCCCGAGACTGCAGATCCTGATGGCGAGACGGGTGTCGGCAGCGAGGCGCTGGTCGACGCATGACATGTCGGCGGTTGGAAAATCGGTGAGATGCACGCTCTCCGGCGATTCCGGGTAGACCGACCGCACCAGGTTCTGGTACATTTCCTCGGCTACGAATGGCATGAACGGCGCCAGCAATCGGGAGAGGGTGGTAAGGCATCGGTAGAGCGTCGAGTGCGCCGCCAGCTTGTCGGTGTCGCTCTCGCTTTTCCAGAAGCGGCGGCGGCTGCGGCGGACATACCAGTTGGAGAGGTCATCGACGAAGTCCTCGATGCGGCGTGCCGCAGTCGTCGGATCATATTTTTCAAGAGCTTCAGTTGCCTCAGCTACGAGCTGGTTAAGCTCGGACAGTATCCATGTGTCGAGGTCGCTGAGCGAGGTCGGGACTGCTGACATCGGGTCGTACCTGTCGATGTTAGCGTACATGACGAAGAAGGAGTAGGTGTTCCAGAGGGTCAGGAGAAAACTGCGCATGGTTTCCTGTACCATCTGGACCGAGAATCGCCGGACGTTGCCCGCCGGTGCCGAAGTGAAAAAGTACCAGCGTAGCGCGTCACAGCCGCTGGTGTTGAGCACCGACCACGGGTCGACAACGTTGCCGCGGGTCTTGCTCATCTTCTCGCCGTCGGCGTCAAGAATGTGACCGAGGCAAATTACGTTCCTGAAGGCTGGCCTCTCAAAAAGCATGGTGGAGAGGGCGTGGAGGCTGTAGAACCATCCCCGGGTCTGGTCAACAGCTTCGGAGATAAAATCGGCCTGGCGGTGCTTTTCGAACTCGGCCTTATTCTCATAAGGATAGTGCCATTGAGCAAAGGGCATAGCCCCGGAATCGAACCAGCAGTCAATAACCTCGGGACGCCGCCGCATTGACTTGCCGCACCTGCCGCATTTGAGTAGGATGGCATCCACCATGGGCCGGTGAAGGTCTTTTAGGCAATCTTCAAGAGACTGGCCGTTCTTCGTCATGGCGTCGGTATCGGCCAGTCGTTTGATGTCGCTGACACCGCCGATGCACTCGCTGTGGCCACATGACTCGCACTGCCAGATGGGCAGGGGCGTTCCCCAGTAACGCTCGCGGGAGAAGGCCCAGTCCACGTTGTTCTCAAGCCAATCGCCGAAGCGGCCGTACTTGATATGTTCCGGATACCAGTTGATTTGCTCATTACCTGCGAGCATTTTGTCCTTGAAAGCGGTCGTCCGGATGTACCAGCTTTGTTTGGCGTAGTACAGAAGCGGGGTATCACAACGCCAGCAAAAGGGATAAGTATGCGTGATACGTTCACTTCGGTAGAGAAGCCCGCGGCTGGAGAGGATGTCGCTGATTTGCGGGTCGGCTTTCTTGACGAACTTGCCAGAGAATGGGTAATTGCCGGTAATATTGCCGGCCCCATCTACATGCTGGACGAAGTACAGGCCCTCCCTCTCGCCAGCGGTGAAGTCCACCTCGCCGAAGGCGGGGGCGATGTGTACTATGCCGGTGCCGTCTTCCATGGAAACGAAGTCGCCGCCGATGACCCAGTAGCTCAGCGGTGGACTGCCCGAAGCAGGATGCCCGGTTCGGGCCGGCTCGTAGACAGGTTTGAGCACGGTGCGCCGGTCGGCGCCATCTTTCGGTGCGAACTGTTCAACGGCCACGTTGAAGTCGCCGGGATTGAAAAGCGGCTCATAATGACAGCCGATGAGGTCGCCGCCTTTGATTACGGCTATTGCCTGGTAGCTGCCTCTGATGCTGTGGCTGATTCTGGCCGAAGCCAGCACCAGCCGTTCTTTGCCGGTCTCCGTGGTCTGCTCGACCATGGCGTATTCGGCTTCAGGTGAAACGGCCAGGGCGGTGTTGCCCGGGAGTGTCCAGGGAGTAGTCGTCCAGGCAAGGAGATAGGTCGGTACGTTCGAAGCCAGTGTCCGGCGCGCTGTTTCCGACGGTCTGCCGTGATTGAGGTCGACCCTGAATTTGACGAAGACCGAGGGGTCGCTGGCATCGTCCTTGTAGCCGAGGGCGACTTCATGAGAACTCAGGGAAGTGCCGCACCTGGGACAGTGGGGCGTGACCTTGTAACCCTGGTAGATGAGGTTCTGGTCCCAGAGTTGTTTAATGGCCCACCAGCAGGACTCGATGTAGCCGTTGTCCATGGTGATATAGGGGTGCGCCATATCGAGCCAGAAAGCGATGCGCTCGGTTAGTTTTTCCCAATCTTTAAGATAGGTGAAGACGCTTTCCCGACAGAGGGCGTTAAACTTGGCGACGCCGTATTCTTCAATCTGCTGTTTGCCAGTGAAGCCGAGTTTTTTTTCGACTTCGAGTTCGACGGGCAAGCCGTGGGTGTCCCAACCGGCCTTGCGGGGTACCGAATAGCCGCGCATGGTCCGGTATCTCAGGATGATGTCTTTGTAGATGCGGGACAGGACGTGGTGGATGCCCGGCCTGCCGTTGGCGGTTGGAGGTCCCTCGTAGAAGACGAAGAGGGGTGCCTGTTTGCGGGACTCGATGCTCTTGGCGAAAATGGCGTGCTCTTTCCAGAAATGGAGGATGCGCTCTTCCAGTTCGGGGAAGCTGGCTTTGGGGTTGACGGTCTGAAACATGGCTAGCGCTTCTTAAGCTGGATGACTACCTTGCGCTCTTCACCCTCACCGGTACTCTGGGTAGTGACGTCCGGATGATCGGCGAGGGCAAGGTGAACAATCCGCCGCTCGTCAGCCGGCATTGGCTCCATGACGACCGGCCGCCTGGAGGACTTTACTTGGTCGGCGAGGCTGAGAGCCAGCCGTCGGAGCGACTGACGGCGCTGTTCTTTATAACCGGAAACATCAATGGCGATGGGCAGCCATTTGCCGACGCGCTCCGAAACGATGAGCCTGACGATGAACTGGAGGGAAGCCAGCGTCTGTCCGCGGCGGCCGATCAGCGCGCCGAGGTCATCACCGCGGATGTCCAGTGACACCGCTGCCTCAGCGTTGCCGGGACTGGCCATGACTTCGGCCTTCACTTTCATGAGGCGCAGGAGGGTTGTGAGAACCTCGCTGGCTATCTGCGGGACATTGCCTTCTGCGGCCGTGACAGGCCGGGTTGCGTCTCCGTCCGCGGCCTCGGTCGTCTTTGCCACAGGGGGTCTTTCGACGACCTTTACCTTGATTCTGGCATCTTCAGCGCCAACGCCGAAAATACCAGCACGGCCTTTCTTGAGGACCGTGACCTCGACCTGGTCTTTGGTCACACCGAGTTCCAGGAGAGCTACCGCCAGAGCATCCTCGACGGTCTTAGCACCTATCTCGAGCTCTTTCATGAGCGACCTCACTTCTTCTCGGCAGGCTTCTGGGGTACCAGTGCCGGCTGGACTGCCGGGGTACGGAGATAACCCCAGCCGCCGCTAATGTACTGGATGATGATGCCGATGATGTTGGAGACAACCCAGTAGAGAGCCAGGCCGCTTGGGAACTGGAGGGTAAACAGGCCGAACATCAGCGGCATCATCATCGTAGTCATCTGGGTCATCTGTCTCTGTTTGGGGTCGGTGGCTGGTGGCGTTACCATCTTTTGCTGTACCCACATGGTGCCGCCGGTCAGAACGGCCAGGACCATGTAGGAATCGGGCTGGGCGAGATTGAGCCAGAGGAAGCTCTGCCGGGCAGGGACTCCCTGTTGTACCAGGCCCCACGGGTACAGGTGCTGTGATAGGTTAAGCAGGTCTTCGGGATTGGCCGCCATGGCCTGCATGATGGCCTGGTAAAGGCCGATCCAGATAGGGAATTGGATGAGCATGGGCCAGAGGCATCCCAGCGGGCTGATTCCGGCTTCTTTATAGAGCTTGGACATCTCCTCCTGAAGCTTGCGCTGGTCCCGCTTATATTTCCGCTGGAGTTCCTGTATTTTGGGTTGAAGCTCGGACATTGCCCTGGAGGACCTGGTCTGGCGGTTGGTAAGGGGGGTCATGGCCAGGCGGATGACAACCGTCAGGACAATGATAGCCAGGCCGAAGTTGTGAAAAAGCATGCCTGCCATAGCCAGCAGGACATTTAAGAGTGGCTCGAGGACGATTGTGTTCCAGAGGTTCATTGAGCTGGCTTCCTTACCGTGCCGGTGGTGTGGTGTTGAATTTCCAGACCACCTCTCCCGACTTAAGATTAACACCGTAGACCCATTGAGTTCTGGCATGGACGAACAGCATGTCTCCGGAGACTGCCGGCGGCGCCTGCACCACGACTCCCAGGGCGATTCTCTTAAGTTCTGTACCATTCCTTGGGTCTACAATGCAGGCATCACCGCTTTGCGAGATGACCACCAGCCGGTCGCCGTACAGCAGTGGCGACGAGTTAATCTGTGATTTTGCATCGTATTTCCATAGCTGGCGGCCGCTCACGGCGTCGATTGCGTATAGATAGCTGTCGAGGCACGATGCGTAAATGTAATCGCCGCTCACCAGCGGCGGCGCCCAGAACCAACTATTGCCCCGGAACTGCCAGAGAGGGGAGCCGTTCTTAGGGTCGAAAGCGCGGAGTTCATTGTTAAAAAGACCGAAGAGGACCGGGCCGGTCTTGCCGGCGCTAACTGATGCTACCGCGGCTCCTGCTTTAATGTTCCAGACCAGTCTGCCATCTTTGGCTGAAACAGCATAACCATCGCCCTCAAAGTTGCCGATGTAAATGACATCACCGCTGACCGCCGGGGTGGCCCAGATACGTCCCGAAGTGGCAAATTCCCAGCGGCGGTCGCCGGTTGCGGTATCGAAAGCATAAAGCTTGCCGTCAGAGCTTGTGACATAGATGGTGTCGCCGGCAATAGCGGGGGCGCCGACAATGCTCCCGAGATACTCGCCAGTCTCGCGAGGATAGACCCATCGCAGAGAACCGGTCTGAGCGGTGATGGCCATTACTTTGCCCTCGTAGGTGGCAACATAGACAAGGTCACCGGTGAGACCTGGGGTGCCGTATGTGGCTGAGGTGGTTGGTGCAGGAGCGCAGCCAAAACCACTTGAGCGTACGGTAACTTTTGGAGTGAACTCCCATTCGCCCTGGGCGGGAAAGTTCAGGTTCTGGGCGCGTGATGTCTGACTGAGCCCCAGGATACGGCCGTCCATGGCGCCCAGATAAAGTGCATCTTTGCTGATGGCGAAACCGGACCAGCCACGTATCGGTGGAGGGCCGGTGCAGGCTGAGATGACAACTAGAGATATCAGGAGCGTGGCAATAATGACCAGCCGGCGGCTACTCACCTTCGGTTGCCTCCATGATGTTGGAGTGGCACCGGTGCCCCGGTGTGGCTTCAGGAACAGGGTCGTAGCCGCCGGGGTTAAAAGGATTGCACCGAGCTAATCGCTTGACGGTGAGCCATGTGCCGTGGGCCAGCCCGAAGCGCTCGATGGCTTCACAGGCATAATGAGAGCAGGTCGGGGTAAAGCGGCACGATGGCGGCGTCACCCGGGAAATGGTGGACTGATAGAGCCTAATCAGTTCCAGTGTCAGTTGCTTCATTACTTTCACGCATCAGCCGCGCAAGGCACAGCAGTTTTTCTACTATTGCTCTGAGCTCACGATAGTCTTTATCCGAGCTGTCAGGTCGGGCAATTATGACGATATCCCATCCTGGCTTCAGAGGCATACGCCTGGCTATTTCTCTTAAACGGCGCCGCACGCGGTTTCGCACCACCGCCTTGCCGACGCTCTTGCCTACGGAAAACCCCAGCCGGCTTTCTCCGGTGCCATTGGGCAGGACCTTCATTACCAGCGGATGGGCTGTCCACGTATGTCCCCTTTCGTAGACTGCCTGGAACTCGCTCCGTCGATGTAGAGCGCCCACACTGTTCACTGTAATCAGTCAGTCACCGTCAGGCGCCAGCGTCCCTTGAGTTTCCTTGACTTAAGTACTTTTCGTCCACCTTTGGTGCCGGCTCGCGCCAGATAACCGTGTGTGCGGGCCCGCTTAAGCTTCTTTGGCTGATATGTTCGCTTGGGCACTTTCTTCCTTCTCTGAAGTTGGCATTGGGGTTTGGGCTGCCGGGGTGGGGGCCTGGGCGGTTTGTGGCGCTGTGGCTGACGCCTCGCGTCTTGGCAGTCTCACCCTCGGTGGTCTTTCCACGATACCGACACCCCCCGTGCAGTGAATATGTTCGGCCGTGTAGGGCAGTAGCGCCAGATGACGGGCTCTCTTGATGGCCCGGGAAACCATCCGCTGATGCTTGGCGCACATGCCTGTACGCCGGCGTGTGTCAATGCGGCCGCGGTCGGAGATGAACCGGCCGAGTTTAGCTGCGTCCTTGTAATCGACTTCCTTGGCCTTTTCAACACAGAGGGGGCATACTTTGGGCCTGCCGAACCTGCGCCCGCCCGCCCGCCCGCTGGCGGGGCGGTAGGCGCGGTTGCCCGAGCGGTCAAACGGCCGCCCGCCCGATCGTCCAGTGCCCGAACGCTCTGCCGAACGTTGTGGCCCGGCTGCGGACGGTCTTGACGATGCTGGCGCTGCGGCGCCGGTGGCGACGGTGGATGGGGGTATGCCAGCTTCGCTGATTGGGTTAGTTGTCATTGTCTGTGAACCTCATTACTACTTAGTAGAACCACCGGGACTCAAAATCGCGGTGGTCTCGCTGGTCTGCTCAGTCTGTGGATGGAACCTACAGCGATCAAACTAATATCTAGAAGTATCTAGAAGGGCACATCCTCGGGCTCAATCTGGTCGCCTTCGGGCATTTCCCCGGGTATTTCGCCCTCAGCCGGTAGTGCCGCTGTTCCGGGGGCACGTTCAAGCAACATCACGCGGTTGGCAATCACCTCGACACGGGACCGCTTCTGGCCGTCCTGGCCCTCCCACGACCGAGTTTGAATACGCCCTTCAACATATACCTTCTTGCCTTTGGCAAGCAGCTGATTGCATTGCTCAGCCAGCTTGCTCCAGGCAACTATGTTAAACCACTCGGTTTCTTTCTTGGTCTGTCCCTCTGGTGTCTGGTACGTCCGATTGGTAGCCAGGGTAAAACTGGTCACCGGACTGCCGGTAGGTGTGTACCGCATCTCCGGGTCTTTCCCCACATTGCCGATGAGCAGTATCTTGTTGAGCGTCACCGCAACTCCCTCCCTCTATTTCTCCTTTTTCACCAGGAGATGCCGCATGACCTTCTCGTTTAGCTTGAGGGTTGTTTCGATTTCACCGGCCTCCTTCGGCTCAAGCTTGAAACGCATAACAAAATAGTTTCCTTCCTTGTACTGTCCGATTGGGTATGCGAGCTTCTTCTTGCCCCAGGAGTTGACCTCACCAAGTTCGCCTTTGTGGTCGGCAACCAGGGCCTTGACTTTCTCGATAACCACCGCGGCGTCTTCGTCGGCTACATCGGGTTTGATGATAGTCACCAGTTCGTAATCGCGCACCTTTACATCCTTGATAATCAAAAAAGTGCGCTTATTATAGCACAGCCTTGAGAAGGCCAACAAGGACGTGTAACTGGTTTGCCAAGCGCGGTATTGTTTCATAAAATAGAATATGCTGGTTAAATGATGGTGTCATCCACGTTCCAATGCTCTCCCATAATACGAGAGGAGCGGAACGGTACGGACAAAAAAACTAAGGAGGGCAGACCTGATATGCCGACTTATGAATATTCATGCGTCGAATGCCAGGAAGAATTCGAGCTGATGCGTCCGATGTGCGATTTCGATAAGGACGCCAAATGTCCGAAATGCGGCGGCAAGGCGCACCGGCTGGTCTCGGTCTTTGCTTCAAAGGCGGACTATTCAATCAAAGTACCGACCAAAGAAGCTTTTCGCGGTGAGAAGACGGGGGCGGCCGTAGCTAAATCAAAAGCTTCAGCTAAACCGGCGAAAAGGGCGGTCAGCAAAAGTAGTCGTGCCTGATTTTGACAGGTGCGAAGCTTTTCGGGCATAATGCCCCCGCCAATTTATTTTATAGAAAGGTAATTTCTCGACAAGAATATGGTAAAGATAAGGTTGCGGCGGGTTGGCGCCAGGAACAATCCCAAGTACCGTGTCGTTGTGGCCGACTCGCGTGCGGCCCGTGACGGTCGTTTTATTGAAATCGTGGGTAATTACGACCCAGTTCGTAATCCCGAGGTGCTGACTCTGAAACAGGACAGGATTAAGGAATGGCTGAAACGCGGCGCACAGCCGACTGACGGCGCTCTCAAGCTTTTCTACAAGGCCGGTCTCATGCCCAGACCGGAACCGCCGAAGATAACCAAGAAAGAGGCTGCTCCTCAAGGGGGGACTGCGGAGGCTCCTAAGGCGGCAAATAAGGCGAAGGCCGAAGCCCCGACGCCCGAGAAATCGGAGACACCCAAGACTGAGGCCAAAGCAGCCACCAAGGAGAAGAAATGAAGGAACTGGTTGAATACGTGGCCAAGGCTATCGTCAACGCACCCAATGATGTCAAGGTCACCGAGGAGACGGTTGAGGGCACAATCGTTATTAGGCTGGAAGTAGCCGCCGATGACAAGGGCAGGGTTATCGGTAAGCAGGGCCGGGTGGCGGAAGCGATGCGCACACTACTCCGTGTGAATGCGGCCAAGGCCGGTACCAAAGTCCGCCTGGAAATCGTTTAGTTCCACTTCTCCTGCCCAAATTTCTCGCTGGCGCTCGAATGGGTGATACTTTCCGTATTGTGACCTACTGCCAGACTTCTGGGCGTTGACCGTCGGATGATTACACCCTTGGCGGCCCTGGTTTGGCGCGGCGTTTCTGGGCAACCTTAAGGCGGGCGAGAGAACGGCGCAGGGCGGCCTCGGCGCTGGCGAGATCCTGAGGCGCCGGATGGGCATGGATGGCGTCCTCGGCCCGCTTGCGTGCTGCCTCAGCGCGGGCGATATCAATCTCGTCGGCGCGCTCAGCGCTGTCGGCGAGAACGATCACCTTGTCCGGGCGCACTTCGAGATAGCCGCCGCCGATGGCCAGCGGTATTTCCTCACTGCCCTTCCTGATGGTCAATTCGCCGGGTTGGAGTACGGTCATGAGGCGGGCATGGTATGGAAGGATGCCAAGCTGCCCCTCCACGCCCGGGGCGATGACGGCATTCACCTCGTCGCTGAAGACAAGCCGTTCGGCGGTAACAACCTCAAGCTTTAGCGTTGCCATGTTTAAGCTCCCAGCTTCCTTGCCTTTTCGATAGCGTCTTCAATAGTGCCGACCATGAGGAAAGCCTGCTCCGGCAGGGCATCATGCTTGCCCTCAAGAATTTCTTTGAAGCCTCTTATCGTTTCTTTGATGGGCACGTAGCGGCCGGGGGTGCCGGTGAAGGTCTCGGCGACGAACATCGGCTGGGAGAGGAAGCGCTGGATGCGCCGGGCGCGGGCGACGGTGCGCTTGTCCTCTTCGGAAAGCTCTTCGATGCCGAGGATGGCGATGATGTCCTGAAGCTCCTTGTAGCGCTGTAGGACCCTCTGGACGCCGCGGGCTACGGCATAGTGCTCCTCACCCACGATGCGAGGGTCGAGGATACGGGAGGTAGACGCCAGCGGGTCAACCGCCGGGTAAATGCCAAGCTCGACAATAGAGCGCTCAAGGGCGATGACGGCATCGAGATGGGCGAAGGTGGCGACGATACCGGGGTCGGTGTAGTCGTCGGCCGGGACATAGATTGCCTGAAAGGAAGTTATGGAGCCGCGCTTTGTAGTGGTGATGCGCTCCTGGAGCTCGCTGACATCGGCGGCCAGAGTGGGCTGGTACCCGACAGCCGACGGCATACGGCCGAGGAGGGCGGATACTTCCATATTTGCCAACACGTGACGGTAGATGTTGTCGATGAAGAGAAGGACGTCCTGCCCTTCGATATCACGGAAATACTCGGCCATGGTGACGCCGGTTAGACCGACCCTGGCGCGGACGCCGGGCGGCTCGTTCATCTGGCCGAAGACCATGACGGTCTTGTCGATAACACCGGAGTTCTGCATTTCGTGAAGCAGGTCGTTGCCTTCGCGGGAGCGCTCGCCGACGCCGGTGAAGACGGAGAAGCCGCCGTGCTCGGTAGCGATATTGCGGATAAGCTCCTGGATGATGACTGTTTTGCCGACGCCGGCGCCGCCGAAGGCGCCGACCTTGCCGCCTTTGGTAAAGGGGGTAATCAGGTCAAGTACCTTAATGCCGGTCTCAAGCTGTTGGGGGGTGGTGACCTGCTCTTCCAGTTTTGGCGCCGGCCGGTGGATCGGCCAGGTCTCTTTGGCGTTGACCGGTCCTTTGCCATCAATGGGCTCGCCGAGGACATTGAAAAGGCGTCCCAGGTTGGAGCGCCCCACCGGCACGGCTACCGGGCGGCCGGTATCGAGGGCCTCGACGCCGCGCTCCAGTCCCTCGGTCGGGGCCAGGGCGAGACATCGTACCCAGTTGTTGCCGATGTGCTGGACGGCCTCCATGACGATACGCTTACCGTCCAGCATGAGCTCGATGGCGTTGTTGATGGCAGGCAGACCGTCCGGCGGGAACTCGACGTCCACCACCGTGCCGATTACCTGTACCACTTTTCCTTTACTCATTTTTACACCCCATTAGGGATAGTTTAAAGAAGGGCCCTGCCCTTTCCTTTTATCCATTTGCCAGCGCCGCGGCGCCGCCGGTGATATCGAGAAGCTCGGTGGTAATCTGCTCCTGGCGGGCCTTGTTCATCTGAAGCGTAAGGTCATCGATCAGTTCCTTAGCATTATCGGTGGCGTTGCGCATCGCCACCATGCGTGCCGACTGCTCGGAAGCGATGTTTTCGAGTACGGCATGATAGATTTCCATCTCGACAAAGCGGGGCAAAAGAGCGTTGAGAACATAGGATGGGTTGGGCTCATAAATATAGTCTGCACTCTGGCCCCTGGGCACTTCCGCAGGCGTGACCGGCAGGAGCGGCTCGATGACCGGGCGCTGGACCACGGTGCTGACGAACTTGCTGTAAGCAAGATAGACCTGGTCGCACTTGCCGCGGGTGTAGTCTTCAATGACGATGCGGGCAATGGGCAGGATATCGAGTATGCCCGGTCTATCGGACAGGCCGGTGAATTCGGCTTCGATTTCTCGCCCGTAGCGACGCATGAAGTCACGTCCCTTGCGTCCCACCGTGACCATTGTTACCGGCGCCTTTTGCTCGAGGATAAAGCTTCCGACGAGACGGTTGGCATTGGCGTTGAGGCCGCCGCAGAGGCCGCGGTCGGTGGTGATGTGGATGATGGCGATTTTCTTTACGTCCCGCTTTTCGAGGAGAGGATGGCCGGCGCCGTTGATGTTGTGCTGGGCGGCGAGGTCAGCGATGACCTGGCTGATTTTGTCCGCATAAGGGCGGCCGGCCGTGGCCTGGTCCTGTGCCCGCTTCATCTTGGCGGTGGCGACAAGCTCCATAGCCTTGGTTATCTTGGCCGTGTTCTGGATACTGCGGATTCGGCGTCTCAGGACGCGCGTGTTTATCATTTGGCGTTACACCGCGGCGGTCTTTTTGAATTCGGTGACAGCCGCCTTGAGCAGTTCTTCAAGGTCTTTCTCAATTTTCTTTTCGGCGGCGAGGCGCTTACCGATTTCAGGCTTTGAAGTCTCCATCCATCGGAGGAAGGCGGCTTCCCAGGCGCTGATTTTTTCCACCGGAACATCATCGAGGAAGCCATTGTTGACGGCGAAGAAAATCATGACCTGCTTATCGAAGGTCATCGGGGAATACTGGGGTTGCTTGAGAACTTCGGTGACGCGCTGACCGCGGGCAAGCTGGGCCCGGGTGGCTTTATCCAAATCGGCGGTGCCGAACTGGGCGAAGGCGGCGAGTTCGCGGTACTGGGCCATGGCCATTCTCAGGCCGCCGGCCACCTGACGCATGGCGCGTATTTGGGCGGCACCGCCGACGCGGGAGACCGAGATGCCGGCGTTGATGGCGGGGCGGATGCCGGCATTGAACAGGTCGGATTCCAGGTATATCTGACCGTCGGTAATGGAGATGACGTTGGTCGGGATATAAGCGGAGACATCGCCGGCTTGGGTCTCGACGATGGGCAGGGCGGTCAGCGAGCCGCCGCCGTTTTCTTTGGACAGCTTGGCGGCGCGCTCGAGCAGGCGGCTGTGCAGATAGAAGATATCGCCCGGGAATGCCTCGCGGCCGGGCGGGCGGCGCAGGAGCAGGGACATCTGACGGTAGGCCCAGGCGTGTTTGAAGAGATCGTCGTAGATGACCAGTGCGTCCTTACCCTGCCACATGATTTCCTCGCCTATAGCACAGCCGGCGTAAGGGGCCATGTACTGGAGCGGGGCCGGGTCGGAGGCGTTGGCGGCGACAATAATGGTATGGCCCATGGCGCCGTACTCTTCAAGGATGGCGGCGACCTGGGCCACTTTAGACGACTTCTGACCGATGGCGACGTAAATACAGGTCAGGTCGCCGCCTTTCTGGGCGATGATGGTGTCCAGGGCAATGGCCGATTTGCCGGTGGAACGGTCGCCGATTATCAGTTCACGCTGGCCACGGCCGATCGGTATCATGGCGTCGATAGCCTTAATGCCGGTGCGGACCGGGGTATCGACCGGAGCGCGGGAAACAACATTGGGCGCAACGATTTCGATAGGGCGGGTCCTGTTAGTCTTGATGGGGCCTTTGCCATCCAGCGGCTGGCCGAGTGGATTGACAACACGGCCGATAAGGGACTCGCCGACTGGTACCTCGGCAACGCGGCCGGTGGTGCGGACTTCATCACCCTGCTTGATCTCGGTGTAATCGCCGAGCAGAGCGGCGGAGACACTGTCTTCTTCGAGGTTGAGGACAATGCCCATGACTCCGTGAGGGAACTCGAGCAGTTCCCCGTTTCGGGCCCGGCTGAGCCCGTGGATGCGGGCGACGCCGTCGCCGATTTCAACAACCGCGCCGACGTTGGCTACAGCGGCTGTGACCCCAAAACTCTCAATCTGCTGTTTAATTACCGAGATGATATCCTGTCTGCCGATTGTCATGGCGGTACTCCTTAGCGGTTCCTTATCTCAAACGACCCTCAGGCGAGGCTCCTTTTTAGTTCAGCCAGCCGGCTCCGGATGCTTCCGTCGATAAGCTGGTCGCCGGCTCGGGCGACCAGTCCGCCGATGATGCTGGGATCAACCCTGGTGGTGACCAGAACCTTCTTGCCGGTGACGTCCGAAAGGTACTTGACCAGCTTTTCTTTTTCGGCGTCATCGAGCGGCACCGCCGTGGTCACCTCGGCAGGCTGGAGACCGTAGTGCTGGTTGAGCAGGTCTTCGTAAGCGTCGGCAATTTCCGGGGCAAGAGCGGTCTTGCCGCGGGTGGCGAGCAGAAACGCCAGATTGAGGACCATCTGGTTTTGCCCCTCGAGTTTTTCTACAAGGAGCTGTTTTTTGAGGCTGAGGGGTACCCGGGGGTTTTCCAGGATAGCCTGGGTTTCCGGCTCACGGGTAACCCGCGCCAGCGCCTGCAGGCGGGCCCGCCATGCCTCAAGCTCTCTCTTTTCCAGAGCGATCTCCATGACCGCCTCGGCATATCTCCGGCTGGATGTGCTGGTGTGCAAGTTTGACTAACCTTTCAGTTTCGGGCTCTTTTCGAGTACGTCTTCAATAACCCTGCGGTGTTTTTCCCTGTCCAGAGTCTCCTTGATGACCTTCTCCGCGGCCATGATGGCAATGTCCACAAACTCTTTGCGGAGCTGGTCGAATGTCTCATCGCGCTCGTGCTGAATTTCCGCCCGGGCGCGGTTGATAATCGCCTCGGCCTCTTTGCGGGCTTCTTCTCTAGCCTCGGCTTTGAGGCGCTCGCTGGCCTGGACGGCCTGGGCGAGAATGGCCTGGGCTTCCTTCCGGCCGGCGTCGATCTGGGCCTTTACCTCCTGCTCCGCTTTAATCGCCTGTTCTTTCATGCGTTCGGCGCTTTCCAGCCCTTCCTTGATTCTGGCCGCTCGTTCGTCAAGCGTCTTAAGAATTGGCTTGTAAAGCAGGTATCCCAGCAGGCCGAACAGGAGAAGGAAATTCACCAGGAAAGCGACCAGCAAGGGCAGGTTTATTCCAATACCTTCCATAATTGCCCCCTGACGGGGCCCCGCGCGCAGGTCTGATCTTTGTGCGGGGCTTTGCTCCCATATGCTATTTAATTAGCGCCATCACCGCGAAGAGAACCAGCATCAGGCCGGCGAAGGTTATCGCCCCGGTGACCACGGCGCCTACGATTGCCATAATGCCCGCAGGCAGTCCTTCATCTCCCATGGTTTAACTCCTTAATCAGTTACCGACTGCCTTAGTGGATAACCATGCCCAGAAGAATGGCGACAATAAGGGCGTAGATGGCCACGGCTTCAGCCAGAGCACCGATAAGAATCATGTTGGTTAGAATCGGGCCTCTGGCCTCGGGATTACGGCCGATGGCTGTCATAGCACCGTAGCCGATGATACCCAGCGCCAGACCGGGCCCGACGAAGCCGAGACCTGCGGCGATACCCACCGCCAGCATTCTTGCGACATCCGGAGTCATCTTTTTATCCTCCCTTTAGTTTTTGCAGACGTTAGTGTCCTTCGTGACTTTCTTCATCGCCAGCTCTGACAGCGATGGTTGCGAACACCAGCGTCAGGCCGGCGAAGATAAGCGCCTGAATGAATCCGACCAGGAGTTCCAGCCCGTAGAACGGGATGCCGGCGATAAGTGGCACCAGGAAGCACATCATGACCAGCAGGATTTCACCGGCGGTCATGTTGCCGAATAGACGGAAGGTAAAGCTGACAATGCGGATAAAGTGGCTGAGCAGTTCTATCAGTCCGATGAAGATATTGATGAAGCCGAATAGAGCATCCCTGATGCCATCCTTCAGCCTGCCGGTGAACAGCTCTTTGACGCCGATGCCGAACTGCTTGACGTTGAAGAACTCGCCAAGGTAGTGCATGGCGCCAAGCGCTTTCAGCCCCCAGAACTCGATGAAAATGAAGGCGCAGAGGGCGATAGCCAGGGGTACATTGACGTCGGTATTGGCCGAGCGGAAGAGCGGCACCCAGCCCTCTTCGGTATGGACGAGGATGGTGTTGTAGAAGGGCAGTAGGGCGAGGTAAGCGTTGAACATGACGAAGAGCAGGATGGTGGCAATCATCGGGAAGAACCTGCGTCCGTATTTCTTGCCGGCAATGCTTTCGATGAAGTTCAACAGGGTCTCCAGGCCAAACTCGATGAATGCCTGGAAACGGCCGGGAACAAGCCGGGTGCGGAACTTGATGGTGATGGCAATGGAGAGGAGGACGACCGTGGTCAGCAGGGATGCCAGCAGGGTGTTGCTGAACCCGAAGCCGCCGATAGTGAAAATGGCTTCGGATGGCAGCTGCACATGTGGGGTGGGCACCTTGAGCCAGTCCGGCGCCGGGAAGCTCTTAAAGAGGGCGGCACCAATGGCACCGCTCATCAGGCCGAAGATGAAGAGGACGAGGAAGACTACCGAGAGGATGATGATAAGGCTGGTTGAGCAGCCGCAACCTTTCTTCTCGGTTGTCACCGGCCCGTCTCCACCCCGGGGTCAGCTGAGGACTTCACTTCTGCCGTGTCTCCCCTGTGTTATTCCGGTCCTGGCTGGACTGCTCGGCCTGGAAGCGCTTCAGCATTCGATAAAGGCCAGTGAAGGCAACCAAGGTGCCGACTCCAAGCCCGATTAACGTAAACAGAGGGGTGCTTTCAAACACCCCCCGGTCTAACCAGTACCCTATGCCCGCTGGCACCACCAGGCTGAGGGCGACGTACCAGCCAACCGTAAACAGGAACCAGAAGGGCCGAACCCATTCGCGCGTCATCTCCCCCATCCTGGGGCCAAACTAAAGTCCATTATAATAGCGCGCAGGTACACGGAAATCAATCCGCTTTTCCACGTAAATGGGCGGTGGTGTTCTTCGGGATAACAGAGAGAGGCCGGCGATAACTGTAGTGCTGTTACCGCATCGGCTCTCCCGTGATTACGGTCTTGAAAAGGTTTCTCCGTGAAAATTCCGTCCCGACCTTCAGTAATAGGTCTGGTGGGCTCTGGCGATTCCTAATGCTGGAGCAGTCTCTTGAAGTCGCCATCAAACTCTTCGAGGAAATAGTGGATGTTGAGGACATCGTTAGCGTTGATGGCGGGAGTATTGGCGAAACGGGCGCGTTCGGCAGGCGTCAGGTCGGTGGCGGCCGGTTCATGACCCAATCTCTCGACCACCGCCGCCACAAGGTTGAGGGAGCCGCAGAAGGAACAATGCACGTTGACAAGCCAGGCGTTGTCCTTTCGGGACAGAACGTTGACGTCGGTCTCCCGGTAGCTACATCCGCATGAAGTGCATTTGAGTACGGAGATAAGCTGACGTACAACCTGGCCGGTCATTTCATCCACGGTTGGTACGGTTCCTTTAACTCCGCGATACTGCTTCAGGACTTGCGCTTGTCGAAGTCTTCCAGGTTCAGGCTGTCGATGAAGTCCTTAAAGGCCGACATGCGCTTGAGTTCCTGCTCGTCCGGCTTGCTTTTGGCTTCACCAGTCGGAGCTTTGCCGTTGCTCTCAGATGGCTTGGCGGCGGTTGTCTCCTGGTCCAGAAAGATGCCGGCTTTGTCCAGCACGGATTCCTCGACGAAGAGTGGAGATTTTGTCCTGACCGCCAGGGCAATAGCGTCGCTGGGACGGGAATCGATTTCTATCTGGCCGCCGTTTACGCTGAGGACAATTTTGGCATAGAAGGTGTCATCTTTCAGCTCATTGACAACGACGAAGGCGACGGTGGCGCCGAGCGAACCGATGATGGAGCTGAGCAGGTCATGGGTAAGGGGGCGTGGCACCGTCATGTTCTGGAGCTTAACGGCAATAGCGTCGGCCTCGGACGGTCCGATCCATATCGGCAGGTACCGGCCGGCAGTCTTTTCCCTCAGGATTACCACTCGCTGGGAACTGATCATACTCATCCGGATGCTGTCGATGGTCACTTCTACCATTATCCAAAGGCCTCCTGCCTTATTTGTCCTGCACTCACAGACGGCTTCAACGCGGCTGGTCGTATGAAGCTGAACTCCGCGGCCGTCAGTCCGTTCCCTGCGCAGGAATTCTACTCTGGCACCACGCCGATGTCAATTCATTCATTTTGCCCGGAGTATCCAGCACGGGTTGACGCGTGTTAGAAGCAGACGTTATAGTATGCGTCACCCACTATGCGTGTTACCGGCGGTGTCGCCAAGGGCCAGCTCCTTAAGGCTCCGAAAAGCAAGCATATCCGCCCGACCACGGACATGGTGCGTTCTGCGGTCTTTTCTCTGCTGGCGGACGCTCCGGACTGGTCAAGGGCGCTTGACCTTTTTGCCGGGAGTGGTGCTCTGGGCATCGAGGCGCTTAGCCGGGGGGTGGGGTGGGCCGATTTTGTTGACCAGCAACCCCAGGCGTGTGCTATCATAAAAGACAACCTGAGGAAGACGGGACTCTCCGACAGGGCGCACGTATATTGTGCCGGGGTCAACAGCGCGCTGGGCTTTCTCAAGGAACGGTACGGTATCGTGTTTGTGGATCCCCCCTACGCTGAATCCCAGGTAATCGAGATGGTGCTTAAACGACTGGCTGGTTCGACTTTGCTGACGGAAAGCTCCCGCGTGGCGGTGTGCCATGCTTCCCGCACGCCGCTGGAGACAGGCTATGACGGGCTTGTCAGGATAAAGGTACGCCAGTATGGCGATACCACCGTATCAATTTTCATGAAGGAGGCACGGACTTGACCATCGCCCTCTATCCCGGCAGTTTTGATCCCGTGACCAACGGTCATCTCGACATTATCAAGCGTGCCCTAGTACTATTCGACAAGTTGGTCATTGGTGTTTACGACCGGCCCGATAAGCGCCTTCTCTTTAACACCGCGGAGAGAGTGGCATTGATTAAAGGCGCTACCAAGGGCCTCAATAACGTCAGCGTCCGGAGCTATTCTGAGCTTACAGTGCATTTCGCCCGTAAGGTTGGGGCCAAAGTGATGGTGCGCGGCCTCCGCATGAGTTCCGATTTCGAGCATGAGTTCGAACTGGCGATGATGAACCGGAAGCTGGCGCCAGACATAGAACTCGTCTGCATGATGTCGAGCATCCAGTACCAGTTTCTGAGCTCAAGTCTGCTTAAGGAAGCGGTCAGCCTCGGCGGCTGTATCGACGACCTCGTACCGCCTAATGTGGCAAAGGCGCTACTGGCCAAGTTAGGGACCAGAGCTTAACATAGCAATTTCTTAAGGAGGATCACCATACCATGGCTCTCAAGATTACCGAGGAATGCATCTCATGCGGCGCCTGCGAGGCGGAGTGCCCTAACAAAGCAATCAAAGAGGGCGATACCGTTTACGTTATCGACCCGGACAAGTGCACCGAGTGCGTCGGTTCCTTCGACCATTCGAAATGTTCTGAGGTGTGCCCGGTGGATGCCCCCCAGCCCGACCCGGCCCACAAGGAGACCCGCGCTCAGCTTCTGGAGAAGTGGAAGAAGCTTCATCCCGGCGAGACCCCGAAGACCACTTAGGATCCCGGCTCGAGTTCGGGATGTGGTCGATGTGGCGCTTCATCCCTGCTTGTGCCGTTTGAGTTCGAACATCAACTGGCATTCCACGCCGGGACATGTCCTTAGATGGACATCTCTGTCCATGGCCATGGGATAATCGGCTCCGTAGCAGAAAGGCATAAGCACGTAGTTGAACGATTCGTAGGCCCAGGCGCACAGCTTCTGCTTTCTGGTGGGGTCGCCGAGCCACTTCGGTGTTTTGGGCTCGTCCACCAGCCATGAGTCACCCGGTTTGTGACCCATCAGGCATGCCTTGCCCGAAGTATCCACTACTGTGATTGTGACGGCGTAAGGAGTCTTAGCCATTTTACCTGCCTTCCAACCGCTTGACCTCAAAGACCACGCGGCACCGCCGGTCGGGGCAGCTGATGGTGATTTCGGTCAGGCTCTTCATATGCGGTAGTTTGTGCTGAACGCCGTAACCGATGGCCATTACCCATGGGTGTACAACATCCCAGGCGGAAAGACACAGGTTTTCAGGCAGGGCCGGCTGGTCAACTACCCATGAGTCGCCAACTTTGAACCCCTGTGTGCAGGGGAGCAATGGTTCGTCGATGATGGTCAGTTTCACCGGGTAGGGTAGTTTCAGCATACCTGTCCTGTTCCGTGTCCGGCGGCGGTCCGAGAGACCGGGTCTGACTTCAGGAAACCGATTATCGCCTGAGCGAATTCGACGGGTTTGGTCAGCGGAAGAAGAGGGTCGCCGTCTTCGATGACCGCTGTTTTGCAATTCGGAATCAGGCTTCTTGTTGCCTCAAACCGGTGATAGAAAGTATCTCGCGTGCCGCTGAGGAGAAGGGTCGGACATTGCAGTTGGCGAAGGCGCGGCTCGATGTCGTAGCTGAAGACAGCGTAGTGCCCCTCCTCCCCGCGTCTCCCCGCCATGAGTCCACCCAAGACTACCTTTGACCAGTTCTCCGGCCCGGCGTTGGGGGCGGCGTTCTTGAAAAGGTTCCACAACTTCATGATGTGGGAGGCATCGTCTCGGTATTCCATCGGTCTGTACCTGGGGTCGGCCAGCTTGGCCTGCCGTACCTCCGGCAAATAATGGGGGCAACCGGAGAGGACGAGTTTGCTTACCGTGTCTGGGCTGGAAGCGGCTGTTTCCACTGCTATGGAGGATCCGGTATGGTGCCCGACAATGGCGGTTCTTTTGATTTTTAACGCCTTCAGAAACTCGATGACCGTCCGGGCATAGTCGGGGATGGTGAATTGTCTGGGCGGCAAGTCGGACATGCCGAAGCCCATGGTGTCCATGGCAATGACATGGAAAGAAGTGGCCAGGAGGGGAATGACCAGCGAATAGTCATCAGACGATGTCGGTGTCTGGTGTAGCAGGAGCACCGGCTCGCCCCTGCCGTCCTCTCGGTAGTGGATTTGTCCTTCGGGTATGCTGGCGTAGCCTTTTTTCATAGCTTAGCCTGCTCTTTAACGGATGCCAGACGCCCCATCTTTTCCAGTTCATTGGCGACATCGCCCAGCTTGAGCGCTTCCAGTTTCTGACGGGTCTGGAGGCCGGTGGTTTTATCCCAGCCGCGCCGTACATAGTATTCGTCGAGCATCTCGTTGAATTTGTCGATATCGCAGTATTCACCCTTGAAGATGCCCTCGGTCTTCGGCTCCTTTACCCAGCGCGGCGGCGGCTGGTCGTGCTCCCTGGTGGCGCCCTCCCGTACGTTAAAGGCCTTTTCCAGGTTGATGATGCGCTCGGCGGCCTGGACCATGTCCCGGCCGGTCGCCTCGATACCGGTGGCTGAAGAGTAAAGCTCGGCGAAGTCGTCGGGATAGACCATGGTGTTAGGCCAGTTGCCCCAGTTGAAGGAGCAAACGCCGAAGCTGTCGGACAGCGCCCTGAGATGCTCCTGCCAGATGACCAGCGGCGGTTTGGCCTTGTAGCTGGTGAGCTGGGTGGCATACTGGAATAGCTCCGGCTCAGCGATGTACCTCGCCCAGTCCTGGGCGATTCTCGGGTCGGC
>Ga0272448_1001445_pt1 | contig 31948 bp, 28 predicted proteins | sample YNPCB0191_FD_202220 | JGI IMG/M metagenome (GOLD analysis project Ga0272448, IMG submission 202220) | Hot spring sediment microbial communities from Yellowstone National Park, WY, United States - YNP-CB-019-1 | ecosystem: Environmental > Aquatic > Thermal springs > Hot (42-90C) > Sediment...
GAGGAGGACAGCGTCAGTTCTTGGTGTGGGCAAGTCGAGTGTACATTACTGGACCACACGGTTCAAGGAGTCTCTTGATTATAAACCCGAGAATGTAAAGTCGCTTGGCATAGTGAGGCTCGGTGTAGACGAAACTATTCTGAAATATAATGGTAGGAAATGTTATCTTATGCTAAATATCTCTCCAAAAGCCATTTCAGTATATGATTCAGAGAGAGGGGTAATCAGGTATCATGTGCTGCACGCACCCTGGCGAGGCGCTCCTTTGCAGCTGCGACCCGCCCCTTGACGCTGTTATCGTTCACAGCACATCTGTTGCACTCTCCAGATGATTCCTGTGCAGGGGCGGCCTCTGTCGTGTTCTTGTACATCCCCTCGCTCATCACTATTATTCCATCCCCGTAAGAGAGGTTGTAGAGCAGCATTGATGGGATGCTGGATGGCGCCAGGTACCTGAACCGCACCACCCCCCGGATGCTCTCGTTGGCGTTCAGAGTTCTGGGCTCGAACCCATCAGTCGCCCTGTAGCCCCAGCCCCACTGGTCGACCAGCGTACAGTTCTCAGGGGACACCTTCAGAGGAGACGTGGAGTTGTTCCTGACAGAGATATCTATATCGAGCACCTTCCTGCTGTAATCAAGCCTGGATCCCAGGACGCCGTAGTACGTGACTGTTACGTTCTCGTCTGTGTAGTTCAGCGGCTCTCCGAAATCCACCTTGAACACCTCTCCAATTCCGGAGTCCACCACGAGGCTCTTCGGGATCGCCTCTCTGGGAACCACGAATGCGAGTAGCTCCCGTCCCGGAGAGATGGGCCTGCTCGATGCCGTATCTCTGGTGTAGCTCCTGTCGTTTCCGTCGATCAGAACATATCTGACGCGGGGAGGCTCCGCGCAGCTTCCATTGCTCCATCTCAGGCCCGCGTCCAGGTACAGAACCATCCTGTCCGCATCGTAAGAACCTCCCTGATAAAGGGGCCCCTTGAACATGTCGAATACTGTGCAGCAGAGCTCTCCATTCCCACCTGTCACAGGAAGTCCGCATGCAGACTCCAGCACAGTCAGCATCAGCATGACCCCCAGGGCTGCTGTTCGTATCATCTCAGCCACCACGGATACTATGAATTACTTCTAAGATATATTGTAACTATATATTTACTTTTCCTGTGGATGCTGTTGAACGTGAATCTGTGCATCACCCTGTAACCTTTGGCAGGTATTTGCTAAGCTCCTCGCGCACGATTCTCCTGATATGCTCCTCCGAGATGTCGAGGTTGTTCTTAATATTATTATCCTGTGAGGGCCTGTTATTCGATAGGTTATCAAATATCCTGAGCTCCTGCAAGAACAGCGGCTTCTCACCCTTCTTCAGCCTCATCTTTGCGTTCTCGAGCGCTGCCTCAAGCCGTTCGAAGTAATTGGTGAGAGCATCTGTAGTGAGCGATGTCAGGCTCTGATCATCATTCGCATGCACCATGTGAAGAAGCTCGGGCCTATTCTCCTCTATGTACTTCAGCGCGAATGATACCACCCTGTACATCCTTCTCTCGAACGGTCCACAGCCGGATCCGTAGGGGTTTCTGAGCAGTATCAGAACCTCGGTCTTCCTGTTCTCCCCGAGCTTTCTCCATGCGAATATATGGTTCGTATCGAGCCCTGTGATGCTCTTAACAGACGATTCCAGTTTCTCAGCGGAGAGATAACCTCTCGAGAAGACAAACGCCCTGTCTGCCATTGCTGGATCGCATGGGAAAAGCGGGCCGCATCCATCATCTTTCACGCTTCCCGTGAGGGCTTTCTCTACCAGATCTCCTTCAACGGGCTTCCTGCTGTTCAAAGATGCATAGCATGGAACCATGACAGGCGGCCTGTTCAGGCCCTCTGTGAAGTTCTGCGCCAGGGCCAGAGACGGGGGGTCCTCCTGTGGAAATGCGCGGTCTGCCAGGAAGGGCTTCATGGCATGAAATATATAATTATTTATACTTGTGTAATCCTGTTTGAACCTCTCGACAAGGATCTGGTTATCCACAAGAATCAGAGCATCCACTCCATCTCTTGCGCTTTTGGTGAGGAGATCGTACATGGATATCGTTGCACCGAGATCCCTCCGCGCCTCCTTCGACTGCTGCTCCCTGTCGGCTTCATCCCCCTGCTCTGTGAGAACACCGAGAACGAAGACTGGGTAGTCCTGAGTTCCTCCGGATCTTATGTAGCGAAGGATCGGATTTATGAATCCTGTGCCTGTGCCGCCGCCTAGAGATACCATGAAGAGAATGTTATCGCATCTTCCTCCTGAGAGGGTTGTGAATCCCTTTATGGCATTCCAGGCGTTCTCGAGTATGGGATTCTCCTTCCCGAACTCCTCTCTGGCAACACTTTTAACCTCCTCATCATTATCAAATATCTCGAATATCGCCTTTAGGTACTGAGCCTCCCTGAAGAACCCCTGCTTCTTGATATCATATCCGTACTTGCGCATGACGAGGGAGTGCGTCTGTGATCCGACCTTTATCGAATCGTGTGGTATGACGTACCCCGGATACCCCTCATTCTTGAAAAAGCTCTGCTTATTAACCGCGGCGTTGACATCTGCCTCCAACCATACACCCTCGATTCCGCCGAACGCAACGTGCTCGGCATTTGTAAGCTTTGAGAGTGGCTTTATGATATCCACGGGATCGAGAATGACCTGGAGCAGATTGCCGCCACATCCGCCTATGCCAACACAGCACGATCTCATCTACTGGCCTCCAAGAACTCTTTAAACACAGGGATGAAGAGCAAAACCAGAGCTACAAGAAGCAGCAGCCAGGATGCAATTTCAGACATCCAGCTCACATACGGGTAGCTGATGGAGTTGTAAATTGACGATATTGATGAGATCCAGAGGAGCAGTATCGAGAGCGTGCAAAGCCTCTTATCGTTTAAAGACATCGGGTATATACTGTAGATATCGGAGAGCCGCAGCCACACAGGAAAGCCTCTGCTTACGTAGAGAAAGATTGTTGCCACAATTGCAACAAGAACAGCGAAAAGCACCAACCCGTAATAGCTGGCGATCATCGGAAAACCGAGACTCAAAAGCTTTGGTATCCTCGGCGGCAGGATGTTGTAGACGAGAGCGACGAAGAACGCGACCCACGAGGCAGAGGCCATAGCGGAGAAGTTAGAGCCATGCTGAGTAGATATTTTCTCGTACAACTCATCCCTAGAGACGCTGGATGAGAGCTCCGAGAGCCTCCTATAGATGCGCTCAAAATTCATCCAGTGAATCGCCAGTCCCACCACCAGCAGGAGCAGCAGGGCTATCATAAATAATGAACCCCAATCCATCTAATCCCCTCCCTGGTTGCCCTTCTCTGTTTTTCTCCTTCTGTTGCTACAACGCTCTAGGATCACGCCGGATGAGAGGAATATCACCAGGATTAGAAGCGCGTTCAAAAAGCTCGCAGGCGAGAGTATCGAGTAACTTATGATCCTTGGATTTATCTGCCTCCCATTCAGGTCTATGCTCGTCCTGCCGTTCTGATCCGGTTCCGAGAATGAGAACCTGTATGAGAATGTCTGGTTGTTGTCCGAAGCGTCAAAGCTCGTCTCGACCGATACAGTCTGTCTCTCAGGCGTCACTGTTACTGTCTTCGAGCCGCGGAGCTTCCAGGGGTTGGACGCTGTGTTTGTGTAGAGATACACGGTCAGCGGGAAGGAGTTCTCGTCCTGGCTCTTCACATCTATGCTGAAGTTGTACCTGCCCCACCAGTAGTAGTTCTCATCCTCAGCGACCATTCTGGGGTTTTCGACGAGCAGCTTCGGCGTCGGCCTTATCTCAGGTCCTGCTGTGATGTTCGTCGATGTCACATTGATCCCATCACCCAGTGTGTAGTAGTAGTGGAAGGTCTTTCCTGCGTCATCCTTTCCGAAGAACCCGTACTCGCTGTTCCTGAACCTCACCGTCCCGCTGCCGCGGAGCTCCTGCGTAACGTTTTTGCGCTCGGTCCTGTTATCTCCCTCAAGGATGTGAAGCGTGACGTTCAGAGTATCCCCATCAGGATCTGTGATCTCAGCCACATACTCTATCGGATCGCTGTATCTCGGTTTGTACGTGACGTTCGTGTAGTTCACCACGGGCGGATTGTTGATCACATTCAGTTCCAGAACCGGGAAGATCTCCCGAGACGATACAGTCCAGTTCGATGAGTAGCGCTTGTACTGGCCATCCGTATACCGTATTCGGAACCTGACATTCCCCACATGATTCAGGCTCCGCAGATCTGTTATCTCCGGGAAGCTTCTGAATGTGTAATTGACATCGTCGCTGGAGTAGTACTCGTTGACCTGCACGATCTGGGGCTGGCTGTTGACCTGTTTGAAATCGCCTCCTGGCTCGGCCATCTCCAGGTAGAGATACAGCGGCCTTCTTATCTCAATCTTGTTCTCGTTTGTCACATATGCCTGAATTTCCAATGAATCGCTCCTGCGGACCGTTTTATTGCCCTTGTAGTAGATCAGCACCGCGGGCAGCTCGTACTCCCCTGGGGGTGTGTACTCCTTCCATAGCAGGGTCTGAAGATACTCGAACCTCTTCGGGTTCTGCTTCTTCCCCTGCTCGAGCGCCTTTATTATCTTCTCCATATCTGTCTGCTTGTGGCTGCTCCCCCCTCCCCCACCCTCAGATGGCGTGGGTGGCGGGGGGCTCACGGTCGGTCCTTCTGCATAAGCGGATATCACAAGCATGAGCAGCATGAGAGCGAGAAGCCTGTATCGCATGCTCTTACCTCTTCACATCGAACTGCACCGTCTGGTGCCACGGCTGGTTGTTCCATGATAGCTCGCTCCAGTTGCCAGGGGTGGTGTACTTCTGCAGGAGACCTGTGTGTATCCAGTTCTTCCCGTCGTCTGTGTAGATGAGCTCGACATCAATCGGCCTCAGAGCTCTGACCGAGACCCTGTAGTTGAATCTGTCTGTGTTGCCTATCCTGCTGTATGTCGCGTCCTTAAAGCACACATCGAACTCAGGCCCGGGGAACTCGCCGAGCACGTTGTTATCGAGAACGAATCTGTACCAGGCCATTCCGAGGAGGTCTGCATCCTTGACATCGAATGTCACGTTCCTCCAGACGAGCGTGCTGTTTGAGCCTGTGTAAGTCACCATCCCTCTTGAAACCCAGAGGTCAGATTCCGGCGGCCTTATCTGCAGCTCCAGATCGCATCTCGGCTTCGTTGTCTCGATCTCAGCTGTGTACGTGTATGATGTGTAGGCGCTGCCATTTTGAGGCGTGACGGTTGCGTTCTTAACCCACACGACCACCACATCGGGGCCGGCATAGTACCTTCCGATCATATCCTTTGTTGTGGCAAAGGGAGACTCTGCATCCATGTAGTGGAAGCCGTAGTAGTACTGGGATGATCCGTATGCTTCGGGCGTGGCTGTCACACGCACATCATCCCACTCGAGCCTCTCCCAGCTGGAGACGTTTCTGTATGTTCTCCTTCCCGCTGTAACAAAGCTCTTCGATCCAACATCCCACACATTGAGCGAGACCTCGATCTCCCTGGATGCGTTTACATCAATGGCATAGCGGAAAGGTGTATCTGGAAGGCCCCTATCCGGAGATAGGCTCTCATTTCTGAACTCGACCGAGACTGGCCAGAAGGGGCCGTCGAAGGTCTTCTCCTTTCTCCCCACAAATCTGTAGTAGGCCGAGCTGAAGTCGAAGTCGAGGGAGACGTTCTGCCATCTCAGAACCTTCCAGCTTCCTGGAGCTGTGTAATCCTGCGTTCCCACAGGCGTCCACGGACCATTCTTTGATGGGGCAACCTCAAGCGATATGTTATCAGGCGCTGTGGAGAAGACGCTCACCTTGTACGTGTAGAGGTCATCCCTGGTTCCCTTTCTTGGGGTCACAGAGGCATCCCTGAACTCCTCGAAGACCTTCACCAGCGTGGGGTGGCCTGTGTAGTCCTCCCTGACGACCGGTTTCTCGAATGGGTCAAGCGATGTCACCGTTGCCTTGTACCATGTCCTGTCCCATATGGTCGTGTCGTTTTTGTCAGATAGCCATCTCCCGAAATCGCCCTTCCTGAGATCCGGGGACTGGAAGTTGACCTCGAATCTGAGCACGCCTTTTGCGCCTGGGTTCAGGTTCAGCTTTTCTGTGAAGCTCTTCGAGATCGAGGTATCGGATGAATCCGGACCGATTGTGAGCTCGACGGTGTACATCATCGAGTTCTTCGCGCCCGAGAGCTCCACAACGTAGACGAGGCTCTTGCCGACATCAAGAGGCTCTCTGGGCGTCCCCTCCTGCGAGAAGTAGATCGACGCATCTATTCCACGAGATGATGTGACTGCAAACACAAGCACTATGAGACACAGCAATCTTCTCAATCAGTTAACCCCCCATGCCAACAGGCACACGCCCACCCGAACCATATTCATCTGCAGATTCCAGCCGTTTGTCTGAGCTGATCTCAAAGCCCCTATACGGTTATAACATTTAAAGCCTTCTGCAGGTGATGTATCAAGGCGACCATCAATGATGTAGCTCTCATAGGATCAGCTGATGTGCAGGCATGGTGCAAGCACTCTCTCCAGATTGGAGAGATCGCGGCTTCGCTGTCCTGTCTGAGCCTAATAAAAAAAGGAATAAATCCCGGCCTCAGGAGCGTCTGATGTACATGTAGGCGGCCATCATGGAGAGCGCTCCTATCAGCGCCTCGAATCCAGGCTGCTTCTCGGGCTGACCGGCTGCAGGTGCTCTCTCGCCCGTCTCTTTGCTCTGCTGAGCCGTCTGCTCACTCACTGCTGACGCCTGGCATGGCGCTCCGCAGGTTATCCACATCCTGCCCTCTGCAAGAGGCAGCTCGTAATGCCTCCTCAGTGGGGCTGCGCATGAGAGCGCCGGCCAGTCGAAGTCCACTCTGGAATATGGTGTGCTGGAGCTGATGTTGCCGCCGAATCCTGATCTACTCACCGTAACATCCACAGGCAGCTTCATCTGCACGGACGTATCGATCGTGGCGCTCCACCGCTCTCCAGAGTTCAGGGTCCCGATATTCCATATGAGCGTCGTCGAGCCATCTCTGTTATAGGTAACCGCATCTGGGAATGGATCGGCTCCAGTGTACTTGAGATACGGGTACAGCGTCTCGGTAAGGGTGACGTTTGTGACCCATGGCCCCTGAGCGCATCCGCCCATCCTCTTCAGTACCGTGGAGATCAGGTTCCCGGCTGTGAGACTCTGAGGTCCCGCTGCACCACGCTGCAGGGGATCGCCGGACCGCGCAATCTCGGTGAGGTTCTTAAGCTCCATCGGATAATCGTTCAGATCTGGACCGATGTAGAACGGGAAGATGCCCTCGAACCCTCCGCGGATCAGAGTGTTATTACGGGGGATTGTGTAGAGCACGCTGGATGGTGTGATGCCCTTGAACTCGCTGCGGCATGTTATGAATATTATGAACCTCCGGGTATCGCAGCTGAGCGGATCGATGGCCTGCGAGCTTATGCGGCTGTACATGATACGCATCGCTTTTTGCAGCCCCACCTCGTAGAACGTCTGGTCGGTCTCTTTGCATGTGCTTTGGTTGTAACGCTGGATCGTCGCCTTTATTCTCTGATCTCCAACCGCCAGCCACTGGGGATTGAGAGTGGTATCCATGTCTGCAGGATCATCAATGTCCAAGTCATCCCAGCTCACGATCGCGATCCTAGCATTCCTGAGCTCAGGAGTGCTCGCTGCAGTCTGGAGCATCTCATAAAGCGCATCCTGCATTATTTTGAATATCTGCTGACCACTTTTTGCATCGAAGTCTCTCATGCTCCCGGATTTGTCTATGACAAACAGGATATCCGCATTGCAAGGCCTCTCTGGCGTCTCAAGTGTTATCCTAAGCATGGGACTGATGGCATTTCCGTTTGGCAGAACCTCTTTGCTGACCCTCAACACGCTGGTATTCTGTACCACGGATGTATTGCTTCCTCCGATGCCGCTGCCCTCCAGGCTGAACGATCCGGCTGGGCTGACCTTCAAAGTAACTGGAGGAATCGCAACCGCTGATCGGATGTTATCGCAGCCGGTATAGCTGACCGCTGTATCAGGAGCCATGCCAAGGATGAACGTGCCCGGATCTGGCGAGCTCACATCAAACGACAGCGTCCTGCTCTCGTTTGCCTGAAGTGCCCCGATCTGCCAGCTCAGAACGGTCGAGCCTCCCTGCTTTCTCACGGATGCCACAGGCTGCGATCCACTGTATGGAGAGAGATTAACATCCAGGGATGATGGCAGCACATACGTCACGGTCACGTCCTTCGCCACGATGCCGGTGATGCTGCTTCTGATTCTTTTGTATATGCCGGCCAGAGCGCTCGCATCAGGTGCGCTGTAGAACTCTCCGCCGGTGCTGTGTGCAATCTCCGTAAGGTTCCCAGCATCAGCCTCCGGACCAAGACCTATGGTGAACACCACGATTCCATTCGATCTGGCCTCATCCACCGGAGATCCCGGAAGGCCGGGATGCGTGTAGTGGCCACCGTCTGTGCTGATCCCATCCGTGAGGAGCACTATCACCTTTGATCTGTTGCTCCCGGAGAGCAGATCGATCGCGGCCTCCAGGCCTGTATCCAGAGATGTGTATCCATCGGCACCGCTGCTGTTTATCGCCGATTCGATATCATCGAGGTTGCCCGTGAGCGGCCAGGAGAGTGCTGATGTGTTCCAGCTGACGACGCCGACCCTGTCCATGCTCAGATCCAGGCTGGCGACGAACTCCCTGGCAGCAGACTTCCTCAGATCTTCAGGATCGTTTGTGGTCATGCTGCCAGAGCTGTCTATCGAGAGAACGACATCTACCGGACTGGCGCAGGGCACCTCGCCTCCTCTGAGGCTTATGCTCACAGTGCTGATCTCAGAGGGAGAGATCGCACCCCTGCTCAGCTGCTGGTCAGCAGTAACCGCTGAACCCAACGATCCGCCAGTCCAGACAAAAACAAGGATCACTAAAACGACTTCCCATCTGATGAATATACCTCCTGCATCTCAACTGTGTGCAAAATATCACATCAAACTATTTTATACTATTCACACATTAAAAATATCTTTTTACATATCCTCACCTGCATGCCTGCCAATACCCTTTTATCCTACCCATCATGTTTTCAGAACCATGAATGCATGCAAGAGCGTTACGGCTGCACTGCTTCTAATCCTGTCGCTCCAGTGTGCCATCGCAGAGATCCAGGGGAATGTGAGCTCAGGAGATAGATTCCAGAGCGTCAGCGGGGATTTCGGCAGGGCATGGCTGATGAGCAACATAAACACAACAAGCAATGTGACCCTCAGCAACGACCTCTGGAGCTGGGGTGGTGTGCCAAGAGGATGGAAGATCGTAAATGGTGTGCTCGTTAGGTCTGCAAACTCGACTCAAACACAGCTCGGCTCCGACTGGCTGGGAAGCACATCAGACAGCTTGTACACGCTGGAGTACAACGAAAGCAGCTGGGTCCCCCCATTCTGATATAAGAGGATGGTTCGATGGAGGCATGGGATCTGGTTGGCATCGCAGCGGGATCCCTCACGATGTTCGGATTTTATCCCCAGATCATCAAGATGTACAGGACCAAGCTTGTCGGAGATCTGAGCCTGCCGATGCTTCTGCAGTACGCCACAGGCATCTTCCTCTGGCTCCTCTACGGCATGTATCTGAATAACGCAATCCTCATAGTATCAAATGCTGTGTCGCTGGCAAGCTTTTTATGTGGAATTGCTTTATATCTAAAATATAATAATAGTCGCCCGACTAACAGATGAGCGTGCATCCGGAAAGGATTCGCTGCCCTATACAGCGCTGTTTTGCCTCAGTCACAGAGGGACGCTGGGTTATAGGAAGTGACTCCCTCCCCGAAGGGCGGGGCTTCCTGCGCTTCGGCTTATAGGAACTCAGGCAGAAGACCCCCCTTCAGGGGAGGGTAGGATGTCACGAGGAAATGCTGATACAGCTCTCTATGCAGGATGTACTGGAGATGATCGGATGGACGATATCCGTTCACGAATACAGACGCCGCTGCTCGCGGTTGATGTCGTATTGAGGATAGATGATGGGATAGTTCTAATCCGCCGCAGGAACCCTCCGTTCATGGGATGCTATGCGCTTCCTGGAGGATTTGTTGAGATCGGTGAGACCGTGGAGGATGCCGCGCGGAGAGAGGTCATGGAGGAGACCGGGGTAAACGCATCTCTTGTGCGGCTTGTGGGCGTTTACTCTGATCCAGACCGTGATCCGAGGGGGCATGTTGTCTCAGTATGCTATCTGGCAGATGGATATGGCGAGCTCAGATTCGGGTCTGATGCATCTGATGTGCGTATATTCAGACCTGATGAGCTGCCTGAGCTGGCATTTGATCATGCAAGGATGATACGCGACGCGTTGAAAGCGATGGTCTAAAGTAGGTGGCCATTTCTAGCGGAGGCCAGAGCAAAGCCAGGAGGAGTCCGGTGACGGAAGAGATCAGGGAATTGATCGAGAAGTTCGCGCTGCAGAACGCTGTCAAGTACAGATCCGCGCCAAACCACGGGGCTGTCATGGGCAAGCTCATGGGGGAGCGCCCCGATCTCAGGCCCAGAGCAAGGGAGATAGCTCCGCTCATAACCAGCGTGCTCAGGGAGATAGAGCAGATGAGCCCTGAACAGTGGGAGGCCAGGCTCAGAGAGATCGCGCCAGAGCTCATCGAGGAGATAAGCGCCAGAAAAGAGCCTGCGAAGGGGCTGCAGCCTTTAGAGGGGGCAGAGGGGGGAGTCGTAATGCGTTTCGCGCCGAACCCGAACGGCCCCCCAACGCTCGGAAGCGCACGCGGTATTATAATCAACTCAGAGTACGTGAAGATGTACGGCGGGAAGTTCATCCTCCGCTTCGACGACACCGACCCTGTAAACAAAAGACCGATGATAGAGGCGTACGACTGGTACATAGAGGACTGCAGATGGCTCGGAGCAGAGCCTCATGAGATAGTGGCTGCGAGCCAGAGGGTTGAGAAGTACTATGAGGTTGCTGAGGAGCTGATCCGCAGAGGCGGTGCATATGTGTGTTTATGCGAGCAGTCGGCGTTCAAGGCCCTTAAGGACGCGGCTAAGCCATGCCCGCACAGGGATCACACCGTCGATGAGAACCTGGATCTCTGGAAGAGGATGCTAGATGGCAGCCTCAAAGAGGGCGAAGCCGTGCTGCGTGTGAAGACTGACATAAAGCATAAAGATCCTGCCATACGGGACTGGGCTGGCTTCAGAATAGTGACGAAGAGCCATCCGCTCGTGGGCGACAGGTATCGCGTCTGGCCGCTGCTGGACTTCGAATCAGCTGTGGAGGACCATCTGCTTGGGGTAACACATATTCTGAGAGGCAAGGACCTGATAGACAGCGAGAGGCGGCAGAGGTATCTCTACGATCACATGGGCTGGGTCTATCCGAGGGTCCTACACTGGGGGAGGGTGAAGATATTCCAGTTCGGGGCATTCAGCACCAGCAAGCTCAGGAGAGCGATAGAGGCGGGCGAGTACAGCGGCTGGGACGACCCAAGGCTTCCGACTGTGAGGGCCGTAAGGCGCAGGGGCATCACCGCGGAGGCTCTCAGGAAGTTCATGATAGATCTCGGCGTAGGGGAGACAGATATCAGCATAAGCATGGATTCGATATACGCGGAGAACAGGCGGATTGTTGATCCAATCGCGAACAGGAGGTTCTTCGTATGGGATCCGGTGGAGATCGAGATCGAAGGCGACGTCCCGGAGGTTGCAGAGGCGCCTCTCCATCCGACGATAGATCGCGGCATGAGAAGAATCAGGGCGGGAAACAGGGTTCTGCTCTGCAGGGAGGATGTGAAGGTGCTGGGACCTGGTAGCAGAATCAGGCTGAAGGATCTGTGCAACATAGAGATCATTGAGACATCTCCGCTCAGGGCAGAACTCATCGATCTGAGCCCCGAGACAGCGAAACGTCTCAAACTCAGGATAATACACTGGGCGCCGGTCGATGGCATCCCTGTCCGGGTCCTCGGTCCCGAGAGGACCGATACCGGCATTGGAGAGCACGGCATCTCCGATGAGCTCGACAGAATCGTTCAGTTCGAGAGGTACGGTTTTGTCAGAATAGACTCTGTTGGAGATGAGGTTGTCGCGTACTTTGCTCACAGATGATATCTTCGGGCGCATGGCTCACGTTATGCGATTCCCCGCCGTCCCGAATCCAGGATGCTCGGAACAGTACCACGATCTCGTCGACGGCCCGAGGTCGGCGCGGCATCATCCAGACGCCTCATGCATGTCATTGGATAACTATAAATATTATGATGAGTTGGTGGTGTAACCGGAAGGTTTATATTCGACGAAAGTCGGATATAAACCTCGGCAAAAGTCGATTATCATTACAATCTCCCTCCTTTACCCTACATCCAATCGACTTTTGCTCTCTTCTCAATCACTTTGCTTTCATAAGTGCAGCGGGCTGCGCCCGGATCATCAGGTCGTATCATTGAGATCAGATACATGCAACCATGTTTCGGCCGTGTCATTGAGATCCGCAGTTTCAAATTCGGAACACTGCCCTTTTTCCTTCGTACCGGACGCCTCTGACATAGATGAGACCTACATGAGATATAGCTGAAACATAAAGATATAAGGGGAACCCGCGTACGCTTCATTGGCGCGGGTAAGAGAGTGGGATTATCCAAGCGTCCTCCATACCTCCTGTAAGATGCGGGGGAGGAACCCTCCCCTCCTCCGCGGCATCTCCCTATCGGCTTTTCTTCTGCACAACACCCTTCGAGCCGAGCCTGAAGCTCCCGTAAAGCCTCGTCCCGACCTCAGATCCTCCAGTCAGGTATCTCAGATCCGCCATACCCTTGACGCTACCTCTGCTCTCAAATGTAGATCTTGTGCTTCTCATGATCCCTGTGCTGCTGAGATTTATAAAATCACCGTAATATGTTTCTTGCATGTAACTCCTCAGCTTCTGGTTCTCGCAGCTCCAGCTCAAACCCCATGTGCTGTTGTAGTCGATGGTCCTCATGCTCAGATTGAGGGATACTGGCGAGCGGTTCGCCAGAGACACGCTTTTAAAAACTATCGATGTCGTCGAATAATCCATCTCCTCAGATGATGCATAGCTTCCAGATCCATGTTCTTCGAATTCAAAAACAAATCCAGACCGGGATCTGACCTTTGTTGTGGCGGATGCGCTCCGGTTGAGCCCTCCACCATCGATCCGGACGCTGTTCGTCACATAGTATGCCTCTCGCTCGGTTGACAGTTTGCGGTAAATTGATGCGTAACCGACGCCAACCACACTCCCATCGATCCCCGCGGTAGCAGATCCCCTCAGCGTCTTCACCTTCACGGTTATCTGGCCGTGCTCCCCTGGCCTCAACCCCCTTATGGTCCATACGTTAATGGTCCCCGGATCCGGGGGCGGGTATGCCTCGAGAAAGAGCGTTCTCTGGTCGTAGAACTCCCGTATCACAATATCTGCAGGCACCTCCAGGTTGTTCCCGTATGTTATGGTGTATGTGATCGTGCTGCCGGGACTGACACTGCTCTGCTTTGCCCTCTTTATGGAGTTCCTCTCCAGAGGCTCGAAGCTTATCACCTCACCTGCTATTCTCACATAATCCACATAGCAGGAGACGCCCTCGTACTTAGTCGCGCCCTTGAGACGTATGTAGACCTTGACAACATCCATCCCGCGAAGGATCTCCTGGGCCTCGGACCATGAGACATCCTTTCTGCTCTTCTGAGGGTCCTTGCTCTTTATGTCCAGTCTCGATTCTGATGCATCGAACTCGCGCCAGCCGTTCGAGTTCCCATCAGTGTCAAGCCACCTGCCATCGCTCCATGAGGCCAGGGTGATCAGAATGCTTGCGTCTTCTCGATCACTGCTGCTCGATTTTCCATCGCCATCGCCGTCGAGCATGACCTCCAGCTCGATGGAACCCCTGTTAGATGCTGGGTGGAGCCAGAGGGCGAGCTTGTCGAGCGCATCTATGCGCGTCGGGCTGATTGTTATCGGCACACTCTTGGACGACCCTCCCGGATACACGCTGAGGCGCGCAGAGTGGGTTCCATGGTATCCCATGCCGGATATCTCTGCAGCGCTTTTCTTCGATTTGGTAATGCTGTAGTCAGCATCCGTGATCGCACCTGCCGCGCTGACCAGCAGCAACATCAGGATGACTAATACTCTCATGATTACTACTATCAAGAGGAGGTACTAAAATAATTCGGTTTAATTTATTTATTTAACTCCAAATATCTCTTTTCCATCTATATCAGCTCCACTAACAGCACTGTGGTATACATTGAGCTGATATTGGACCTATGTGAAAAATAGGGATTTAAATCCGCCATAGATACCGATCTCTTGCGGGTTGGGGCGTGGGGGAAACTCGCCGGGCGGGGTCCCACCTCGGGGCCCCCTGACCCGCAGGTGATGATATGAGATACATTGCATTGATGTTGGTATTTATGATCCCGCTTGCCTCCGCATATCATGGGGGCAACAGCGTCTCGCAGTCCATAGACATGTCCGCATCTGGCGGCTATGTGAGCCAGAGCGCCTCGAATGCAGCGGTGGTTGTTGGTGATAACAACAATCTCAACCAGAAGATAAGCCAGAGCGCCTCCGGGAACTATGTAACACAGAGCGCCGCGAATGCAGCTGTTGTCATAGGCAACAGCAATACTGTCGGGCAGAGCACATCCCAGAGCGCAAACGGCAACACAATATCACAGAGCGCGGCAAATGCTGTCGCTGTGGTCGGCGATCTGAACACAGTCAACCAGCGCGTATCACAGAGCGCCACGGGCAATGAGATCTACCAGAGCGGCTGGAATACCGCCACGATAGTGGGAGATGGCAACATCCTGACCCAGCAGGTAATGCAGACGATAAACATGCTGCCCGCACATGTCGATCCCAGCCAGACGATGAGCAACTCCGCATATATCATGGGCAGCTACAACACCGTTGATCAGGGGCTTTACGGCACAATCCTCGCAGGCACGAACAACGCTCCGATGTACCAGTCCGGCAGGAACTACATACAGACAAACGATCCCACCGGCAACAGCTACAGCCAGAGGATCAGGTTCTCCGTCAGGGCAGGGCCGAGAGCGCCAGTCTCGCAGTCAGGCCAGAACGAGATACGCATCGGACCTCTCTGAGGTCCCTATTTTTAACAGTGGATAAATAGGGAGGCTCATCGTCGCAAAAAAATCTGTGGAGCCTAATTTTTGCATCTATTTTCCATTCTTCTCCGACAATCCGATATTCCAGCGGCATAGAGCGCTCTAGGTGCGCACTTTTACGCAGCCCTCATGATCTCCTCGAACTCGCTCGTGTTCAGGTATACAGGAGCATACTCTATACCCATATCCCTCAGATCCCCAACATAAGACCGCAGATGCTTCCTCGAGCCTGCGAGAAGCCCGCTGTAGACATCGATCACCTCTTTATTATCGGTTCCAGCTATCGCCCTCTCGAGATCAATGATGCTGATCTCCTCGAAGGTCGCAGCTGCCCTGAGCGCATCAAGATCTGAACGCCCTTTGGAGAGCATCTCATCATATATGCTCTGAAGCGTCTGATTATCGAAAACGCCTCTCTCCAGAACAGGCGTCCCTATTCCGTATCTGTCCAGGAGAGCTCCGATCTGATCCATGTGTCTCTGCTCAGACCTAACAAGATCCAGGAAGACCGTCAGGCCAGTCCTCTCATAAAGCGACTCATAGAGATCACGGGCTGCCTTCTCCTCCTTCCATATGAAGAGCATCCACTCGATATCATTCTGGGTCAGGTTCTGTGAGATCTGCTGCACAGAGCTCTGCGCCATTCCCAGATATATCACGCCCTCACCGTATGCGATGTTGTGCTTCACCGCCGGATCCATCCTGTCGGACATCGCCCAGATTATCGATACGCTCTGCCCAGGTCTCAGCACCTTGTCGAAGCGATCTCCTGTGTCGAGCTTTCTCCTGAACTCCACGACGGTGTGCGTACCGTAGCTCCTGCCGCCGTGCTCCATTATGTCATCAGTACCACCGAGCATTGTATCCTCGATATGGGGGCCATAGTTGCCTGTTGAGTATTCGTCAAGCACTCTCGCGCCTCCATCAACAAACCCGAGCACCATATCCGCATCCTTCATCCACTCAGAGGGCTCGAAGCCGATGGCGAGCCATCCGCGGGTGCTTCCATTGAGGGCCATGTAGAGATACTCATCATCGATCTTCCAGGAGACTGTCATCACTCCGCCAGTGTATCCCTGCCTTGCGGGGCTGTAGAGCTTTAGAGAGTGAGAGTACTCATTCTCACTCACAACACCATCAGGCCGCCATTCCGCCGAGACCACGCTTTCTGTGACCACCTGCTGCTCCTCTGGCTGTATGCAGCCTGAAAAAATGAACAGCACAGCTATCAAAAGTACAATCTCATCGCGCATCATTCATGATAATAATTGCTGGCTTTATACAAATTTATTACCATCGCCTTCTCCAGCGGGTGATTTGCTTGAGCTCGACCAGCAATTTGATCTACGAGCGGTTTAAGACATAAATGGAGATGCTCGACCTGCTGCTCAGAGCCCTGGACACCGCGATACCTGTGCTGGTGACAGTATTCCTGGGACTGTTCCTAGCGGGCATGCTCATGGAGCTGGGTGTTCTTGATCGTCTATCAGTCCTGTCAAAACCGCTCGTATCGATGGCGAACCTGCCGTCGATATCTGCATCATCGTTTCTCGTTTCCCTGGGCTCGGCGGTCGCAGCAAACTCGATGATCGCAGAGTTCAAGATGCGTGGCGCCCTCGACGACCGCGAGACAGTCCTCTGTGCCATGATGAACAGCATACCAGTGTACATCAGGGAGATACTCACATACCAGATACCGGTGGTTGTCCCACTTCTGGGACCGGTGGTAGGTCTGTTCTACGCGGGCGTGTTCATAACCACTGCCGTCGTCAAGATCCTCATAGTGATAGCGCTCGGCAGGCTGATGCTCAGAGGAGGGGATGGTGCAGAGATCTCCTGGGAGTCGCCCAGAAGAACCAGAAGCCCACCTGAGGCCACACTGAAGATACTGCGCACACAGATGAGACCGTTCGCCAGGATCTCCATCACATACATAGCGATGACGCTGCTGGTGCTCTCGCTGAACGATCACGGATTCTTCGAGAGGCTGAGCGTGCTTCCGATCGCTCAGACCTTCGGCATCTCCCCTGAGGCGATAGTGCCCCTGACAACATACGTCGCGAGCCCACTCCTCGGGATATCCCTGCTCAGCCCGATGATCCAGAGCGGCTCTTTAACTGAGGTCCAGGCCGCGACCGTGCTCATGCTGGGCAGCATGTTCATGCTCCCGATCTTCGCCATGAAGAGCATGGTGCCGAACTACACCGCCATATTCGGCGCAAGGATCGGCCTTATGATCGTCATGATATCGACAGGCCTGAGCGTCATGGTGCGCGCCATCTTTCTGCTGGCGCTTCTGAGCATCGGATGAATGCGTTTCATAAGTCAGTGCTTGCCGCTCTCATGCTGCCCGCACATCCATTGATCGCTCTCCGCTCCTCCTCGCTCAGGATGCATCCCTCGATGCATCCCGGATCGCAGCAGAGCCTGCACGGCTCCACATGTATCGTGACGAACGAGCACGGGTAGTGCTCACGTATGGCCTCTTTAAGTATATCTGTGAGCTGGTGCGATTCCTCCACGGTCATATCCGAGTCCACAAGGATGTGAAACTCAGCAAATCTATACGAGCCGGAGCGCCTGGTCCTGAAGGCGTGAAAGCCACGGACTTCCGGCTTCATGGAGACGATCTTCTCCTTTATGAGAGCCTTCTCGTCCTCAGGCAGGCTCGAGTCGAGGAGATCGCGCGCTGAGTTGATTGTGAGGTGAAGAGCAGCCTTCAGGATCAGAAGGGATACGAAGATCGCGGCAAGCGGATCCAGAATTCTAAGGTCCAGTGATATCCTCTCGCCGATCCAGATCGCAGCAAGACCCAGCATCACGCCAAGGGATGTGTATACATCGGTTCGGAGATGCCATGCGTCAGCCTCAAGTGCGATCGACTCTGTTTCGCGCCCTGCAGAGAAAAGCCTCCTGGAGACGAGCGCATTCACAATCGCAGAGACGAGCATGACGCCAGCGCCGAGCCATACAGTCTCGATCTCCATTGGGTTCAGGATCTTCGACCATGCCTCAGAGAGTATCCAGTAGGCGGCGAGAAAGATCAGCAGCGCCTCCACGGTGCCTGAGATGTTCTCCATCTTCCCGTGTCCGAAGGGATGGTCGTCGTCCGCCGGCCTTCCTGCGATCCTGACGGAGAGAAACGCAAGGAGTGCTGCTATGAGATCCACCGCGGAATGCGCGGCCTCCGAGATGATCGAGACCGAGCCTATCATCAGCCCGACTGTCAGCTTTAGAGCCACAAGAAATGAGCAGGCGATCACGGAGAGCCTGGCTGCCCTTCCTTTTACCTCTGCTCTGCTTCTCATTTCGGCCCCATGACTGTCATTTCGATCTGGCGATCAGCGGCGCTACAGATACACTGCTAACCCCTCGATCCAGAGTGTCAGTGGCTATGACCCTGTCGACGCCGGCATGGTAGAGTTTTAAAAGCGCATTTCCAGTGAGAACAGGATGGACCGCTGCCAGATAGACGCTCTTGGCGCCCTGCGTGCGCAGCATCGATATCGCGGTGGCCATGGTGCCACCGGTCGCTATCATATCATCCATGAGTACGACATCCCTTCCCCTCACATCGATCTCCTTTGGCGCTATGGAGACCTCTGTGCCGCTGTGCCTGGTCTTCTCCAGATGATCGAAATCGCATTTGAGGATCTCAGATGCCCTGGATGCCATTCCGATCGCGCCCTTGTCCGGCGATATTACCACAGGATCTCTAAGATCGAGCCTGCGGATCTCCTCTGCGAGAACGGGAGTCGCATCCAGGCTCTCAGCCCTGCATTTGAAGTGAGAGAGCACAGACTGTGCGTGGATGTTCACCGTGAAAACCCTAGAGCCCTCATTCAGGAACGAATTCAGGGCGCTCGCGATCGCCCTCGCAGTCAGCGGCTCCCCTGGCTTGAATATCTTGTCCTGCCTGGCATATCCGAAGTAGGGTATGACAAGGGTAACATTTCTTTCGCGGACTATATCGAGGAGCTGCAGAAGGTAGACGATATCCCTGTCAGACGGAGTGCTCTGTATCACAACAACATCATCATCGATCTCGGACTGGAGCTGCGTGTATGCCTCCCCATCCGGGAACGTCCTGTACTCGCAGAGCGCCACCCTCTCCCCGAGGATCGAGGCGACCCGACCGGCGAGCAGCTGCGACGATGGACCTCCTATGATCATGATAACCTCCACGGCGCGGGTGGAGCATGCCCCGATGAAATCGGGGATGGCGACCCGCGGCCGGCATCAGCAAATCACTCTCATCCGCACCCTGACGTCTGGAGTCACGATCGGCCCGATCGCTCTCGCATCGCTCCCAACCTCTATCTGCTTCAGGAGATCGAATATGTTCCCGGCGATCATGGCCGAACGCACAGGCTCTGCGACCTCACCGGCGCGGATGCGAAATGCGTTTCTTGCCTCAACTGAGAAGTCTCCGGATATGGGGTTTGCGGTGTGCGCACCTATCACGCTGTTAACCAGGACACCCTCGCGCACACCCTCTAGCACCTCTACAGGCTCTTTTGAGGAGATGATCAGGTTGCGGATGCCGATCCTGGGCATCTCCGAGTAACCGGATCTGACAGAGTTCCCGGTGCTCGATCTCCCCTCCTTCCCGGCCGTGTAGGTATCATAGAGATAACTTCTCAGTATGCCGTCCCCGAGGAGCACATTTCTCTGTGATGGGACGCCCTCTCCGTCGAACGCAGAGCTCCCCATGCCTGCTGGAAGCGCTCCATCGTCAACAATCTGGAGCCTCGGGTCGGCTATGCTCTTGCCCAGCATGCCAGCGAGCGCCGACCTTCCCTTCTGAACGTTCTCTGCGGAGAGCGCTGGGACAAGGGTGCTCTCAAGAAGCTCCGCAAATGCGACCGGCGAGAGCACAACATCGTATGTGCTGGTGTTTATTGATATGCCATCGAGAGAGCGTCTTGCGAGATCCGCGGCTCTCTCCCCCACCGCTCTGGCATTGACTGTGAAGCTCCGGGAGTTATCGAACTCGCTTCCTGTCGCGACCCCTGAGCTCCCCCTGGCGATCGTCTCAAGAGCGAGATGTATCGATGTGCCCTCCTCTGAGAGGTCAACACCGCTGGAATTGATCAGGATCTCCAGGCTGTGTGTGCATGACACACCGCCTGACACCGGCTCGACTCCATCAACAGATCTGCATCCGCTGAGGAGCACCTCAGAGATCTCCAGGAGCGTGTCTGTCTGGACATCGGCGATCCTCCTGTCGAAGACTCCCTCCACAGATGGCATCTGCGATCTTCCCGGGAGGCCCTTCCAGAGGCTGTCCGGGCCGAAGATGCGGGCAGCGCTCACAGCAGCCTCTGCGACATCCTCGATCCTGCTCAGATCCGATGTGCTTGAGAACCCTACACCGCCCTTCAGAACGGCGCGCAGCCCCAGACCCCTGAGAACGCTCTCGCTTATGCTCTCGACGCTATCCCGCCGGAGCTCGAGCGTCAGGTTCCTGCTCTGAACCCCGAATACCTCGGCCTCATCAGCTCCGAGGCGCAGAGCAGTCTCAAGCAGCCTCTCCGCGTAGATCCTCAGATCATCCGATGTACCTGAGATCCTCCTCGCCCCCGCTCTCGTAAGGTGCCTGCGCCCTCTCCATCTCCTGGAGCTTGCTAACTATCCGCTCCATCTCGCCAGCCCTCTCCTCGAGCGCCTGCGTCTTGACCTCGATCCCGAGCGCCCTGCAGAGGACCTTGAGAACAGCATGCGCAGACTTTGGATCGACCAGATATCCACTTGTAGTGCCCATGAGGCATACTGCATCTATGCCCCTAAGTCCGCCGAGCCCCACAAGGAGGCCGCTGACCCCTATGATTCCGCCGCCAGGCTCGTTCTCGTGGAAGACCACTCCCAGCCCCTTCATCTCCTCAACGAGTTCTGCCCTGTTCGTTGCGCCGATCACCTGCGGCTCCACGAACTGGCCTGTCCCGTAGCCTCCGAGGGTGTAGATCCTCCGGACACCGAACTCCTCTGCTATGTCAAGAAATATGCCGGTGAGCTCGTAATGCCCCTCGTTCGTGGCACTCTGGTAATCGCCCACCAGGATCAGCAGATCTGGCTCTCCGTCTCTACCCTTGTAGGCGTAGATCTCGTTCCTGACCTGCCTGACAGTGCCATCTGCCTGTACCAGTACCTGCGGAGGGAAGTGGGGCGAGTATATCTCGATGATCTTCTCTGCTTTGAGCTCCTCTATGAGGTGCTCAGCGACGAGCTTTCCAACATGCCCAACCCCGGGCAGGCCCTCCACCAGAATGGGGCTCTCGAGAGATACCTCCTTGAGCCTTCGAACAAGTGTCTTTTTCATGTTTTTTCCTCTTCCCGCCCGCGTTCAGAGAACAGAGCACGCCGGTACCTGCCATACCGGTCCTCAGGTGAGAACCTGGCCGGCTTCGTGCCGCTTGTGCGGGATCCACATCTGGGGCAGGTCTCCTTGAGAGTGTAGAGCCTGCACAGCTCGCATCTCAGTATCTTGGATCTGACCAATGCTAGGCCTCTCTCACGAATGCGCCCTCTCCGCCGTGCTGCTCAATGTACTTTATCGCAGCCTGCGCCGACTTTTTCAGGGCAGCCTCAGCATGCTTGTAATCGGGGGCGATCACCTTTATCCTGTACCTCGGCGCTCCGACATACTTTATCTCCAGTGTCGCATCCTTGTCACGTATCCGCTTGGCCTGCTTCAGAGCTTTTTTTATGACTTCAACGCCATCAGGCGCGAAGGATCTCAGATCCACATAGCCGGCGATCTCGACCGTCGGTATCTTGACGTTTTCCTTTGCCAGACGGGAGATTATCTTTATGTCCTCCTCTGTGAGCCCACCCTCAGAGAGGCTCTCCTCGCCGCTTATCGCAGCCTCCTCAAGCGCCCCGTACAAGCTGCTGTAGTTTTTCATCAGCGTATCCTTTACGCGCTTCAGATCGTCCTCCCGCCCCTCATAAGCCATCTGAAGCCACTTCCAGGCCTTGAGGTCGGCCTTCCACGCCTGGATCTTCTCCCTCCGCTGATGCTCGTTGACGTCCTTCAGGGAGAGATCGATGTGGTGCTTCGATCTGTCCACACTCAGAACCTTGCAGACGATCTTCTGCCCCTCGCGGATATGGTCGCGAATGTACTTGATCCAGCCACTCGCCACCTCTGATATGTGAATGAAGCCCTTCTTGTCCACGTACTCATCGAGGGTGACGAATGCACCAAAATCCAGGACCTGATCGACTGTGCATACAACCAGATCCCCAGGCTCCGGCCAACCTTCGCGCTGCATTCAGATCACTCTAGGACCTCGAGAACCTCTGTCTTGATGTCAGCCTTGCCGCCTCTCGGCTCAGCAAGCGTCCTGCCGCAGACGAGGCACTTCACCACAGTGGCCGCTCTGCTGAATATCACCTGCACATTCTCGCAGTCGTTGCACTTGACCCTGAGAAACTTCGACAGACTCATCCCTCCACCAGATCGAACCTTCCGAGACGTATTCCCTTCCTGTTATGAGCTTTCTTGCACTTGCTGCATCTGTATCTGAGGTTGACCCTCTTCGTTGGCTTGTCGCCGCCAGGCACCTTTGAGAACTTGCCCTGGTTGCCTGTGCCATTTGCCCTGGCCTTCTGCCTCGCGATACGCGTCATGGAGCGCGCCTGTCCCCTTCTGACCCTCTCCACAGTGTGGGTTGTGTGCTTGTTGCAGAACGGACAGTGAGCCTCAATCTCCTTTGGCATCTTCATGATTCATCCTCACTTCCACAGCTATGTTTTTGCTACACAGATTCCTCGCATGGATCTTCGGGAGCATAACAACATCATCTTTCCTCAGAGCATACCGCTTCCCGTCGACCCCTACAAACATCGGGACTGTCTCCAGCAACCTCACAGCGATGTATTCCTTGGCTATATCTTTTTTGCCCGTTAAAGGCCTTTCGGTGCTGGGACGCGAGAGATGCGAGAGTATGTCCTCCCTGCATCTGGTCAGCGCATCCAGTATGGTTTTGTATAGAACGACCTCTTCCTCGGTCATGCCGTCCGGGGGCTTTGCAGGCGTCGAGGAGCTTGCCTGCATCATCGCCTTCTTGGCTATCTTTTTTATCCTGAGATCCATGAGCTTGCTTATGCTCTTTCTGCTGGACTTCAGCTCGTCCTCTATTATCTGAGCCTCAACGCTGAAATGGTCCTCGAGCTTAGCCAGATCATCCTCGAGAGATGCTATGTGCTCCCCAGCAAGCCTGTAGAAGTCGCCCTCGAGATGCTGGAGCTCTGCTGACCGTCTCTCTCCTCTCAGGACGTTTGCCAGGTCAAGCTCCATGATACCCCGGCATACTTCTCTCAGCAGGGACTTAATCTTTATCTCTGAGGAGTGGAGAGGGCGCAGCGGTAAGACCCCATCATTTAGGTATGGGAGCGAAGCCCCCTCCGGAGCGATAATATGCATCACGACGACTAACCTCAATTCATCTAGGAAGGCTGGAGGTGCCGCCTGGGGATCCATCACATACGAGACTATGAACGCGGTCTCTGGCGTTAAGCCTAGAAGCTCCGCCCTTTCAGGGCGGGGAGCGTTCACCTCAACGGGAGGAGCAGTCATCTGCCAATCTCAGCGAAGCCCCTCGCCATCAGGAATACGGCAGCATATGCCGGCAGCTCAGCCCTGCCGTCGATCAGATCAAAGCGCTCACCCATAAGCTCCAGGGTTGTAGGACGGATGACCTCCACAGAAACAGGGTCATCGCCGAAGACGACCGCATCTCTCAGAGGATCGAATGCGCGCAGCGAATCGATTGTGAGCTGTGTGACCCTCAGACCCGTGCCGCCGTGCAGGCTCTCAGGGAAGCGTATGAGGCGATGCACATCCGCGGTCACAGGCTCATCCGTCTCGCCGCTCAGAGCGCGAACAGACTCCTCCATCAGGTACGGGATTATCAGCTTCCATGTACCGGATGCGTACTTGAAGAAGTCCAGGTTTCCGGCGCGGATCTTATTTATCGCATTCTCCTCTCTGATCCGGGAGAGGAAACGACCGGCCTTCTGTGGACCAATTCCATCAACTCTTTTGAGCAAACTAATCGCCTCCTCATCGTCGAGCGCCCTGAGATGCATGACCATCGACTCCATCGCCCTGTTGATCCTGTTGCCCCAGCCTGGGGCGTCGGAGGCCGGTCCTCTCAGAGATCGCGCCCTACCTACACCCGCATCCCCCTCGACGTCGATCTCATAAATGAATCGCCCGATATCGAGACCTCTTCCTGTGAGGTAATCCACGATCTCGCGCCTGGCATCGCTCCTGAGCCTCATGATCGATGGATCGCGAACGTGTATGTGATACCCTCTGCCACCGGAGAAGACCACGCTTATCCTCTTCTCATCAAAACCAAAATCGCTCAGCAGAAACTCCAGCAGCTTCATGGTCTCTCTTTTAACGCGCTCCAGCATCTCCCCGTAATCCCTCCTTCCAGAAACCCTGTACTCTGAGAGGTGATCGGCGTCCAGATCGAAGATCAGATCCGCTCCCTTCCAGATCTTCTCCTTCATCGTGGGAGCATCCGGCTTGAGGTAGTACGCAGCGGAGTGGTAGACATGCGCCGGCACAGTGCTCCTGATGTAATCGACCAGCTCCTTCCTGCTGCTGAAAGACCTGTGCCTCCTCATGCCAGGAGCGTCGTAGAATATGAACCCCCACTCCCTGGACTCCATTCCAGGCGGAGCGTCCATCGACGCGGTGAGATAGTACTCCCTGAACCTGGAACGCAGGTAGCTCGCGGTCTTGCTCTCCACATCACCACCTCAGAAGATACCGCCTCAGTAGAGCTCTGGCCTTCTGTCCTCCCAGCATGTGATGGATCTCCTCAGGCGATCCCTCTCATCCAGGTCGAGGTCTGCGATTATGATGCACTCCTTGCCGCCGGCCTCCGCGAGAACATCGCCTCCAGGCCCGACAATCATGCTCGACCCACCGGCAGATCCAGAGGCGTTGCACGCGATATGGTGTATCTGGTTCTCTATCGCCCTCGCTATCACGAGGGCCCTCCAGTGGTGTATCCTCTCGCTGGGAAACTGAGCTATCGTGACCAGCAGATCTGCTCCGGATGCACAAAGCTTGCGGGCGACCTCTGGGAATCTGATATCATAGCAGATCTCGAGCCCGATCGATAGATCCGCGACTCTAACAGGGGCGATCCGGTCTCCTGGAACGAAGTGCTCCTTTTCCTCACCAAATGGATGCGTCTTGGAGTAAAACTCCATCTCGGCTCCGGCCATGCAGAATCCCATGTTGAGCACCCCCCTCTCAGATGACGCCATGATGGAGCCCACAAGGATCGCGCCTGAATCGAGGGATAGAGCTCTGAAGGACATCAGCGATGGATATGGTATGCTCTCCGGTTTTAGATCATAACAGAAGCCTGTTAGGAAGAGCTCGGGGAGGACTATGATATCCGCGCCGCTGTCGGCTGCATCCGCAGATAACTGAAGAGCTCTCCGCTTGTTATCGCATGCCTCACACTCTCTCACAGAGAGCTGCACGCAGGCAGCACGCATGAATAACTCATGCTCGCTACATGTATATTAGGAGATGCCAGGCACTTCCTGTCTCTGGCAGAGTAAATGGTGCCACCGGCTTGAAGATGTTGATGCATGAGCATGCAGACGATCCACGGATAGGCTTTTAGCCGAAGCATGCGAATGTAGTTCAGGTGAATCCAGATGGAACAATACCCGACGGCCGTCGTAGCTGACAGGGAGGTACCCTACGATCCGGAACAGCTCAGGAGGATCCAGGAGCATCCATGCTTCAGCGAGAAGGCATGCCATGCCTTCGGAAGGATGCACCTCCCTGTAGCTCCGAAGTGCAACATACAGTGCAGATACTGCATAAGAGATTTTGATTGCGTTAATGAGTCGAGGCCCGGGGTGACGAGCAGGGTTCTGACCCCACAGGAGGCGCTGGAGCGTGTCGACGAGGTTCTCGCGAAGTACCATTACATCAAGGTCGTGGCGGTTGCCGGACCGGGAGAGCCTCTCGCAAACGAGGAGACATTCGAGACTCTCAGGCTTGTCGGGGAGAAGTACCCGCATCTCATACTCTGTATAAGCACGAACGGTCTCCTTCTCCCGGACAGGATAGAGGAGCTAGACCGCATTGGGGTAACTAACATCACGGTGACGCTCAACGCCGTCGATCCAGCCATAGGTGAGCAGATATACGATTACGTCATCTACAAAGGAAAGAGGTACGAGGGGCTTGAGGCTGCAGAGCTGCTTCTCAAGAACCAGCTCAAAGGCATAGAGGAGGCTGTACGCCGGAAGAAGATAGTCAAGGTTAACACCGTTCTGATTCCAGGAATAAACGACAGTCACGTCTTCGATATCGCGAGAAAGATAAAGTCAATGGGAGTATACATTCACAACGTCATGCCGCTCATACCGCAGTACAAGTTCGCGCACATAAAGCCCCCGACGCCGGAGGAGAAGAGGGCGATACAGGACGAGCTGAACAAGATAATAAAACAGATGCGCCACTGCAGGCAGTGCAGGTCGGACGCGATCGGGCGTCTTGGATGTGACATACAGCAGGAGCTCGAAAAGGGCAAAAAGGACGCCTGAGATGCTCTAACGTTCCGGATAGTCAGGCTAGAAGACGTTCTCACATGTCTATCGGAACAACAGCCCAGTGTTGACCGGAGGCGAGCCACATGGCTCGCTCTAGCGGTCTATGGTCTCGATCTCGCTAGTGATCTCATCAATATGGCCTTCTGTCCTTGCTGTGCGAGAGCCTTTGCGACAGCTTCCCGCACGCTCGGGCCTGGGTCTTTGGGGTCTGAAATCCATTTATCGACACGCGGTCGTGGACAACCTCGGAGGAATCCAGCAGAAAAACAAAACATCCTCTCACATTTCATTCAGAAGCTGTTGACATCACACCGCGCAGTTACTTAATGGGGTCACTCAGGCAGCATGAATAAAGGCAGTACAGGCATATGTACAGCAGAGCCATGGACATGCCCAGAAGAGTGGCTGCGCCGATAATGGCGATCTTCATCATAATCACCTTTTATATGATGCGGCCTTGGAGGAACATTTCAGATCGATCTGTCATGCGAAACAGAAGATCGGCCGGTCTTGCCATACATCCTGCCCGTGATCCTGCTTGGACGAAAACGACTTGAGCTGCCCGATACGGGTGCGTCCGCTTTATAAAGCATCCGCTGAAAGAAGATTCCATAACCCTTTGCCTCCTTATTTATATCCCCATTTCACACTTCTGCTGGACACCCCGTATTCGAGATCCAGCCTGAAGCAGAGTATCTTTTGTAAATTTTTGTGGATAAATATGTACGAATCTCAGATAGGTATTAAAAGTAATTATAATAAATACTGTACCATGTTATTCTTGCCGGTCTCCTTTTTAGGCATGCAAAAGGATGGCCCTGATCTCCACAGGTTGGGCATGGAACTGCAGCATACATCCGTGGGTTCTGTGCACGTATCTCTTGTGAGGAAAAACGACATCAACCATCCCATTTCATCTCGCCTGAACGGAGATGCTCAGATGATCGGTTAAGGCAACGGCTTTGACGGAAAAACTGATGGCGGATCGTGTCCGCAAACTGCCGGAGGTCTGGGATCGGAGGGGGTTCTTTTGTGCTGTCTCATTTGCGTCTGCTTAGATCGGAATATCAACTGGATGATTCTGGTGACTACGCTCTACATCTGATAGCCGCAGAGGCATTGGTCCTGCCATGCGCTCCTGAGTGCATCCAGCATCAGATCGCACGACCTACAAGTTGCTAAACACGAACGGGCGAGTTTATCCCCACCCACAACGGCATGGTCGGGGTGGGAGAGCATGGGCCGCCCATATCATTCAGTGGATATTGTAACGGTCTCCGGCTTCACCTGTTATGGAGGCTGAGCTTCCATAACAGGTGACGTCATCTCACCGCGAGTGCGCCCTTCACCATGAGGCTGGATCGAACTCGTTCGCATCATCGTGTAAATTAGCGAAGCCTGCTTCCACGATAATTCTGTTGAATAGCCTCCTCAGGTCTGGCGTGCCATCTGGATTTGACAGGTAGACAAGACACTCTGTTGTCCCACCTGGCTGGTAGCCGGTCACATTGTCGATATCGAGAAAGACCTGCACATTCAGAAGCCTCTCCATGGTGAACTCCTTTGAATGGACGCCATCTATCGTATAGACATCCGGCGCACTCACATCGGCGAGATGGACCAGGCCGAAGCCGTCCACCATGAACGTATCGCCGCTTGATATGCTGCTCACCCTTCCGCTGGCCTCAAGAGGATGCGCGACTGCCGGTGCGACAAGCAGTATCATGATGCATGCGATTAAGCATCTCATGAAAGGAGATGATCAGGATGACGATAAAAACGTCTCGCACAAGATGTGTTGGATGGAGTGCGGCCCGGGACATCTGCGCGTGCTCAAAGAGACGATGTTTTCTAGCCCAACCGTGGAGCATCTTCCCGACTCGATGTTGGATGAGCCCCTGTCAAAACTGCATCAGCAAGGCGATGCAGTGGTTTTGGGTTACAGAATGCGACATCTCTGGCGTCTGGCCATTTTGATGGGCTCGAGGATATCATGTACGCGCAACCATCGCGTGCTCCCGGATCAGGCTCTCCAGAAAACAGGCTATTCCGCCCGGGTAGCACGCCTCGAGCGCATCAAGCTCCGCCATCATCCTCCCATCGAGGCCGGCGCTTTTGAGAAGCTCTCTGTAGCCTCTATCAGTTGCTCTCTTATCAGCCCTGACCATAGGGATCTGCAGCCTCGCGACCTGCTCTGGTGTCAGGGCTATGTGTGTCATCCGCATACCTAAACCAGAGACAGCATCCTCGAGAGCACGGACGAATGAAAGACCTGCTGGGCTCAGATCTGCCATGCATAGAAGAAGCATATCCTTACCTATTGCTCTGTTTCGAAGATCCCGCAGGGCATCATCCAGGCGTGCTCCGCTTACCGATACGAGGGTGATTTCATATCGTTTGCATACCGGCCATATCAGGGAGTTGAATGCAGATCGGTCGATCCAGAGCTCAACACCCGCTCCCGTGGGCATGCGATCAGGGATGAGCACATTTATTCCTGGAACCTCCTCCAGAATTGCGTCATGCGGAATATACCCCAGTTCGGATGCGAGAGTGGCCCACTTGACCAGACGGCTGGCATCGCTCTCATCAAACTGCCTTGTCACCCTTATCTCGCCCACAAACCCTCCGCATATCGGATAGTCGGGTTCGCCCCTGCGAAGAGCATGATAGAACAGAGATCTCACAGTCGTCCTGGGCCGGTTGAACTCCCTGAATACCCTCGCCACCCACCTGCACTTTGTCCTGCACGTCTCGGTCTCAACAAAGGGCTCTGCCATCGGAATCATTCTCTGCTATAGGCAACTATAAACCTGACTCTCTGTGGACGATTGTGAATCGCGTATGTGTTACATGTTATATCAGTGGCTGCTATATCAATTGCTGGGGCCCACGAATTACAGACAATCCGGCACACTACCAGGCCGTTGCACTCTCATTGGATCTGGTGCGAAAGTTCATATCTGCAGGATCATAGCAAACTGCTGTGCTGATCAACGAGATGCTTCATCTGGGTGAGGACGAGTGCGTCTTCCTTGCGGAGGAATCCCTGGAGGATCTCATATGGCTCCCGGTCACCAGAAATATAGTGGCTGAAGCCAGCGATTTCGATCGAGCTATCGCTGTGAATGACAGAGCTCTGGCGCTGTACTCGGAAGCTCAGGACCTCTGGATCCTCATGACAGATCTCTACTCAGAGAGCAGACCTGTGACGGATCTCATCAAATGCATCGATTGCGAGAGGGTCAATGCGGATGCGGATGATCTCTTCCAGGCGATTGTGGAGTGCCTCTCGGTATCGCTCATGGAGGGCGTATTCTGTGATGGCTGTTCGGAGAGCGGTGCACCTCGCCATCCTGAGGACAGGATATCAAGGCTTGAGAGCATGCTGAAGGAGCTTCTTGGGGGAGTGCTGGATGATGGCTCCAGCGTGCTTGAGGTCGGATGCGGAAGCGGCATTGGGACAATGGTCCTCCGGGCTCTGGGAATAAATCCGTGGGCGATGGACATAGACCGATGCGAGGTCTGCCAGGGTCTGAGAGCTGGCGCTCTGGATCCCAGGAGAACATTCGTGCTGGATGCCAGGCTGCTCCCAAGATTCTTCAGCACAGAGAGCTTCGATGCTGTGATGGGATTCATGGTGGGGTTGATAGACGACTCCAACTGGCATATCTGGAGGGATATAATAGTAAAATCATCATCCCTCTCCAGAAATACCGTCCTGTACACAGTGTACTCGAAGAGGGAGGCTGAGAGGATCGCAGATCTCCTGAAAGATCGCGGCTGGGATGGCAGTCTGATCGATAACAGCCAATCGATATCTGTATACGATCAGTGGGTGTATCTGGGACGGAAAGACCGCCACTGAGCAGAGTGTCCGTGCACTCGAACTGCAGGACTGGATTCTGTGAGGGGCAGATGTTACCATGAGCCTCTATAGCGTGCCTGTTCCTCTAGGTCCACGCCCGTGATATCGCAGGCATCCAGTATCACAGCACAGGATAGTTCTGCGGGGGTTTCAGCGCGCCGAGCCCGCGGCCGTTTCAGTCAGCATGCGTTCGACCTCGCGCATCTTATCAGATGGACCGATCACTATAAGAACGTCGCCTTCCTGCAGCCTCAATCCGCCGATGGGCTTCAGCGTCTCATCGCCCCTGTTTATCGCAAGTACGCCCTCGATGCCAAGCTCATCGAGAGTTCTGCCTGCGGCCGTTGAGCCCTCAGGCACTCTTATGGTGTAGATCACCTTCCCCATGAGCTTCAGGTTTGCATCGCAGTAGGCCTCCTCGCAGACGCTGCGAAAGAGGGTGTAGTCTCCAGCTCTCATGTCTTCCACAAACCTCTCTATATCATCCCTGGAGAGCTGGTACCTCTCGAGAACCTTTGCGAATATCTTGACAGATGTCTCGTACTCCTCAGGAACGACGACGTCTGCGCCAAGCATGTGAAGTGCCTCAACCTCCTGAACGTACCGGGTCCTCGCTATTATGAAAATATCTTTATTGAGACGTCTTGCCATCTCGACGATCTGTCGTGTGGCCACCGGATCTGAGATGGCGACCACCATGACCCTCGCATCTGCTATCCCAAGGTGCAGCAGCACAGACTCCTGTGTCGCATCTCCATAGTATATGGGTTCTCCATTCCCGCTCTCGCTCCTTACAATATCCGGATTCAGGTCGGCCACAACATAGGGTATGCCCTTCGCCCTCGCGGCCATTGCAACGTTTCTACCATTCACCCCAAAGCCCACTATTATCAGGTGGTCTCTGAGCTTGTGCTGCCTCCTGACTCCCTCAAGCTCATCGTATCTGGAGAGCTGTGAGAAGCCAGATGCCACCCTGTGCGATATGGCTATCATGAAGGCCGTGGCGCCCATGGTCAGGACCGTCACATCCAGAAACATCTGGTACACCTCTGGTGACAGAATGCCTGAGTCAAGCCCGACCTTTGAGAGTATGAATGAGAACTCTCCCACCTGGCTCAGCGCCAGGCTGACAAGCACCACCATTCGCATGGGGAGGCCGATGATCGACGTGGCAAGTGCAGATGTAATGGCTTTTATTAATATAATGCATATTGAAATGGCTATGATGAAAGCTGTGTTCTCCATGAGCACTC
>Ga0272448_1001446_pt1 | contig 31936 bp, 31 predicted proteins | sample YNPCB0191_FD_202220 | JGI IMG/M metagenome (GOLD analysis project Ga0272448, IMG submission 202220) | Hot spring sediment microbial communities from Yellowstone National Park, WY, United States - YNP-CB-019-1 | ecosystem: Environmental > Aquatic > Thermal springs > Hot (42-90C) > Sediment...
CTTGTCCGGGGTATTTTCATCCTCAGCTCCGGCTTTTAACCCGTCCTTTCCTTTTTCTGAGGAATATCACCAGCCCGATAATGAGGGCGGTGGATATGAGGACGACGGCGGATACCGCGTATAAAAGCGCAGACTGGCCTGATACCCGGATATCCGTCCTTACCTGTTTCCGAACGGTTAAGTTGTCACCTGCGATGGCGGTTGCGATTATGTCTGCGGCCACAGTGTACCGACCGCTTGCTGTAAACGGTGGCAGGGGAATCTCAATCTTCAGCTCTCTGTTACCTTTTTCCGGTATGGCCCCGAGCTTTAGTTCGCCGGTGTAAATGCATGACCCTTTATCGTTATTGAGAGAGAATTTGACGGGGACGGCATCAATAGCGGTTAATCCGGTATTTTCGATTTCCGTCTTCAGTGTAACCATATCGCCGGGACGGTATGAGGTTTCATTTGAAGTCAGATCGGCTGCGGTAAAATCGAGGAACTGCACGTCGCTGACAATGCTTTCACCGGAATAGCTACCGGGAACCAGCAATGAGATAGTGTCTTTATTCTGGGATATATCACATACAATGGTTATCCGTACGGGGTTTCGGTCACAGACTTTTTTAATTCTGCCGGCGAGGTCACCGGTGATACTGCTGTAATATTCCACTTCCTGGACCTTAAAGCCTTCATCATTTAGCGCCTTCGTCACATCCTCTATCAACCGTGAACCTTTAACAAACAAAGGTGCTATTATAGCCGCGTTGTTCCCGCGGTAGAATTTCAGGTTATCGAATTCGAATGTCGCCGGTTTAGAACCACCATATTTTCCCGCGATTATCGAAATGGTCGCACCATGGATTATGCCCTGCTCGATTAATCGCATCGCATAGTCAAGGGAATCATCTTTCACGTCTATCAGATTGACACCGTTGCAGAATGCGCTGATGTGGTTTTTATCGATTAGCAGTCGTATCCTGTTGACTCCCTGTCCGCTGTTGATGCAGGAATATCTTTTATGGAATAAAAGGTACCCGGGCATGAACTGAGTGTAGCTGTTGGGGTTGCCCATATTCGAGCGTCGGGAGTATAAAACGGCTGATCCATCCTCGGGGAATATTTCGAAGAAATAGTCAGACGGGACGTTATATCCGGCATTTTCTGCCTCGTTTTTATCCGTCCAGGTTATTTTTAAACCGGCATAGTCTTCTTTGTCTCCCGTTTCCATGGCGACATCGATTTCTGCGATAAAGCTTTGTGCATATAATATCTTCCTGCTGGTAGCGTGAATAAAATATTCCGGTTTTTTGATTTTGAGATAATACGTGCCGACTCCGTAGGATGCGCTGCCGATATCCGAGTTCCACACCGGCCAGCCGCCGTTGAGATCGCTAAAGTCATCCCGGTAGAACAGCGGGGGCGGGTTGTCAGCCCGTGCCGGCTGTAGATATGGCCCCGGTGAGATGACAGACGCAACTGCTGAAAATAATAAAACGGCCGACATGATAAGCCGATGCGCCCATATTTTACCGCCCATAGAAATATCAACCGGCCCGCTAAACTGTAACAGGGTGTTATAATTATATAACGGGTAGATATAAAAACAAAGGAGCGGATATTTGCACCGCTCCCCTGTTTTTGCTGTGTGAGTCCAGTTTATTTATTGTGACCTTTGCCCTGACCTTTGCCATGGTTTTGCAGGCTCTGGCCGTTGGTTTCCTGCTCCGTATTCTGCTCCTGGTTCTGTGTGGTGCTGTTGAATTCTCTGTGTCTGTTCTGCTCCATCTCACCCTGATGGTTTTTCTGGCCTGCGTGGTCGTCCGCCTGTGAATTGGCGTTGAAGGGCTTCTGCAGGCCGGGTGCGTGATCGATGCCTTTGCCCGGGACGCCGCTGAGCCTGAGTATTTGTGCTCTGGTGAGTAGTGCTTTAATAATGCTGGTGGAAACTTCTACTACACTGCTGTTTTCGCTGATGCTGTTGCCGTTAGCGTCCGTGCCGGTTACCGTGGCGATGTTTTTAACGGAACCGGCCAGCAGATCGCCGAAGGCTACTCTGTAGGTAGCGATAGCGGTAACGTTTTCTCCGGGGCCGAGTTTGCCGAGGAATGCGTTGTCGGAGGTCAGAGGCACTTCTCCGATTTTATCGTCTTTGAGCGACAGGTTTTTAATTTCAACCGTACCGCGGTTGATAATGGTGTAGGTGTATGTTATCACATCGTTCAGTTCGGCAACTTCTTTATCCGCCTGCTTGATAACCTCGATACTGCCGGCATCCGCAGAAGCAGAAAGGGCCGGCATCGTCGTCCACAGAACGGCCAGTACCAGAGCCAGCAACAGATGGATGGATTTTCGCATGTTTGTTTAAACCTCCTTCTTGTATATTGAATACACTTATAACGAAATATGGGGTGTGGGGGTTTAGGCCGTCGGTTTTAAAAGCTCTCCGCCCCGGGAACGGTTGAAGCTGATAATAAATCTGCCTGCCGGCGCACCGGCAGGCAGATAACTGTTTATGCTGAAATAAACGTGTTATTCTTTTTTGATGATTGCGGCTATGCCCTGTCCTCCGCCGCAGCACTGTGTTGCCAGACCGTATGTCCCGCCTTCCAGTTTGAGAATCCTGGCAAGCGTTCCTACCAGCCTTATGCCGGTAGCTCCCAGGGGGTGTCCGATGGCCACGGCACCGCCTTTGACGTTGACCTTTTCTTCCGGCACGCCGAGCTCCCTCATGCAGTACAGTGTGACCACCGAGAACGCCTCGTTTATCTCCCAGAAGTCGATGTCCTCAACGCGCATGCCGGCAAACTCGAGGGCCTTGCGCGAAGCCGGCACGGGGCCGGAGCCCATGATGGTGGGATCGACACCGGCCACACCGAAGGAAACAAAGCTGGCCATGGGTTTCAGGCCCAGCCTGTCGGCCTTTTCACGGGACATGACCAGCATGGCAGTTGCGCCGGCGTTGAGCGGGGAAGCGTTGCCGGCGGTGATGGTCCCATCCGGCTTGTAGGCCGGCTTCAGTTGCAGGAGGGTCTCCAGGGTGGTATCCGCCCTGACGCAGGCATCGTAGTCGTACATCAGCCTGCTGCCGTCGGGAAGGGTAACCTCGATGGGAAGTATCTCTCCCTTGAAAAACCCTTCCTTCTGTGCCCTGGCTGCCAGCATGTGGGAGCGAAGCGACCAGCGGTCCATTTCCTCGCGGGTGAAGCCCGCCATCTCCTGAAGCTTCTGGGCGGTGAAGCCCATATTCATGGAAAAGGTTACATCGTAACGCCTGTAACGTGGATCTTCCCTCAGTTTATCATTGACCCTGACGGCGGGGTTGGCCGCTCCCAGTGGGATGTGCGTCATGTGCTCCATGCCGCCGCAGATGACGGTATCGGCAAAGCCGGTGGTTATGGCCATAACGGCCGTCCGCAGCGCATCCAGTGATGAACCGCACTGCTGGTCGACCTGCTGTGCCGCTACTTCAAAGGGAAGCTCGGCAAAGAAACAGGGAAATCTCCCACCATATGTCCAGTTCTCCAGCACCGGCCTGGCAACGCCGACCACGGCCTCGTCGATGACCTCAGGTGTGAGGTTATTGCGCCGGATGATTTCCTTCCAGAGCATCCCGATTACTTCATCCATTTTATAATCGTTGAGGAGGTCCTTTTCGGGTTCTTTTGGGCGTGAGCGTGAAAAGGGCGAGCGTAAATAGTCGACTATGACGACTTCCCTGGCGAATTTCATGGTATATTACTCCTTAAAGCGTAGTTGGCTGATTTTAAACATTTAAGGAAGCTTAAAGCAAGTAAGCAGAGCCAGCAGATTTAAAAATTCGTAAATAATACCCGCTGCAGTTCGAAAATAATTCCTGTTCAGTGCCGGGTTGTGGCCGGATGCCGTATAATATAGAGCAATTATTCAGCCTTCTGAGTCTGCAGAAGATTGCGAACTATTGATGGATGATAGTGCGATAAGGCGGCCGGCAAAGCTATGGAACCGCAGTTTCTTTCTCATATGGCTGGGACAGCTGGTCAGTCAGACAGGTCAGCGTGCTTTCGGTCTGGCGATGCTGTTTTTTATCAAAGAGACGACCGGTTCGGCCAGCCTGATGGGCCTGATGATGATGCTGTCCACACTGCCGGGTGTCCTACTGGGCCCTATGGGCGGGACTTTTGCCGATAATTTCTCACGCAAAAAGATTATAGTATTGGGCGACCTGTTTAACGGGCTGTGTGTGCTCTCACTGGCACTGCTGATGCTGTTCATTTTTTATGGACGCAGCCTGATGTCGCAGATTTACCCGGCCAGCGACTTTACCTATTTTATGTTCACGCAGGTGGAGCCTTATGGAAATAACCTTCTGATCGGCTGGTTGTTTGTGGTGGCCACGGCAGGAGCCATAATCTTCGCCTTTTTTACACCGGCCGTTACGGCTGCCGTGCCGGATATTGTTCCCGAAAACAGGCTTGATGCCGCCAACTCTCTCAACCAGTTCGCCATTTTTGTCTCGCTTTTCATAGGGCAGGGACTCGGTGGAATACTGTATACCATTACCGGTGCCGGCATGCTGTTTTTAATCAACGCATTCACCTATCTGTTCGCCTCAGGTGCTGAGGCTTTCACGACCATACCTCAGGTTATCCCTGAGCAGACGAAGAAAGGCGGGGAGGCCTTTAAAGCTTTTGTAGCCGATACACGGGAGGGGTTGATGTATGTCTGGAACCGCAAGGGTATGAGGGTATTATTCCTGGTGGCGGCATTGATGTATCTGTTTATTGCACCCATGGCGCTGCTGTTGCCTTTTTATGTCGAGGACTACCTGAAGCTCAATGCTGCCTGGTACGGATATCTCCTCATGTCGCTGGGGGTGGGCTCGGTGGTGGGTTATGCCATCGCCGGTTCCATTACGGTGCGCGGCCGTGCCCAGAGCAATCTCATTATCGGCTCATTGCTGGTAGCCGCGCTGGCTCTGGGTTTCATCGCCTCTGTGCATATCCCCTACCTGGTGCTGGTGGTCATCTTTATAATCGGTCTGGCAGCCGGGATATTTATCGTAAAGGTAACCACCATACTTCAGCTTGCTTCCAGCAGTGAGATAAGGGGCAGGGTCTTCGGCCTGCTGGGGACGTTGACCAGCGGCCTGGCTCCTCTGGGTATGGGTATAGGTGGAGTCGTAGCAGACCTGGCGAATAAAAATATACCCATGATATATGCAGTCTGCGGTATCCTTGTATTAATGCTGTCCATCGGCATGGCTTTCTCAAAGGAAGCAAGGGATTTTTTGAAACTCGGAGAAAAGTGAGAATCGTATGACTGAGCCGACCGAAGCAAATATGGTATACTCTTACACGTGCCTCTATCCCGGTCAGAAGATTAAGATCTGAATCGAAGTAATCAGGGGAAGGAAAAGATGAACTGGATTTTCTTAATGGTATTGCCGCTGGCATATTTATTGGGCTCTGTGCCGTCTGCCTACCTCATCGCCCGGTTAAACGGCGGACTCGATATACGCGATGAGCCCGATGGTAAGATAAGCGCGGCGGCCGTTTATCGCAGGGTTGGGCTGCTCTCCTTTTTGTCGGTGGTATTTCTGGATATCGGAAAGGCCATACTGGCCGTGATGATATCCCAGTGGATAAAGGCTTCACCGGAGATCGTTCTGCTGACGGGCATCTGTGCGATTGCCGGTCATCAGTGGTCGATTTTCCTCAGGTTTCAGGGCGGACTCGGTGCTACAACCATAGGAGGCGTGCTTGTCTCTGTTGCCACAGTACCCACGGTTATCGGTGCATCCATTGCGGCGGTGGTGCTGTGGAGGACCAGGAATTCCACCTTCAGCTTTGTGATTGGAGTGGTGACCATATTTGTTATCATCTTTGCCATGCAGTACTCACATGTTGATCCTCCTCCCATCTTCCTGGTGTTCCCCCCACCTCCTCTTCTGGTGGTCTATCCGATTCTGATGCTGGTGATGATGGCCATCAAAGCGCTGCAGATCAAATACCGGCCGGGAACGACTATAAAGACCAGGTGATTTCACATAATACTATGCTGAACGCTTTATTTACACAGTCAAACAGTGCTTTAAATGCCTACAAAGCCATCTGGGTGCCGCTGGTATCGTGGTTTGTGGCGCAGGCTCTCAAGGTGGTGATAAATTTTGCCCGCCACAGGCAGTTGAAATGGTCTTATATGTACAGCCCGGGCGGTATGCCCAGCGCACATACGGCGGTTATGACGGCACTGGCCACAACCATCGGCTTACTGTACGGATTCGATTCACCTTTATTTGCCATATCGCTGGTGGTAGCTTTTATAGTGATGTATGATGCCGCCGGCGTTCGGCGTACGGTCGGCTACCAGTCGACCATGCTCAATAAAATGCTGGAGGAATTATTTAAGGGTAATAAGGAGTTCAGCCAGCGCCTGCAGGAGATAATCGGGCATACTAAATGGGAAGTCTTCGTCGGTGCCGTTCTGGGCATCGCTTTCGGAATAATTTTCAGCTGGCCGTGGTAAATTTATTGCCTGAAGTATTATTTTTTTACAAAGTCATTTCGTCGGAGTATCTATGTTTGAGCAATTACGTACATTGATGATGGCGCACATACCCGAGGAGCCTGTACTGCCGGTTGTTGTCGGGCTATGCCTGATTGTAATAATGGTGCTTGTATTGCCGTTCATCTCAAAGCGGGTGGAGGAAAACCTGGAGCTGTTTTTCCTGATCATGGGCGTTGCGGCGGTCACCGTATCCGGCCTGTGGAACCTGGAGCTGGTGATTGATGCGATGAAGGCACCGGTTGTGATCGGCTCTGTGCCCGTTGGCATATTTCAGGTGGCATTGATTTTCGGCCTGCTCATCCATTTTTACAATAAAGCCTTCTGCAACAGCATTCTTTTTATTGCCTCAAAACTCGGCTGGAAGCCTTTTGTTTTTCTGCTGATACTGTTTCTCAGCCTGATCTGCAGCGTTATTTCCATCATTGTAACCGCTGTGTTATTATCCGAAATCATTGCCGCTCTTCCCCTGCAGAAGAAAGATAAAATAAGATTTGCCGTGGTTGCCTGTTTCTCCATGGGACTGGGTGCGGTGCTCACACCTGTGGGTGAGCCGCTTTCAACCATTATGGTATCAAAGCTTTCAGGGCCACCTTTCCATGCCGATTTTATCTTTCCTTTTCGTACCTTCGGTGTTTACGTGCTGCCGGGTATCGCAATACTGTCATTTTTCGGGGCAAATTTCATAGCCAGAGGTATGGATATAAAGGGCATGGCCTGCCCCATTGAGTACACGGAGTCACTGAAAAATGTTATCCTGCGGGCGATAAAGGTCTATTTCTTTGTGGCGGCGCTGGTACTGCTGGGCGAAGGTATGAAGCCTCTCATAGTCTGGTATATCGTACATGTCCACGCCGGATTTCTGTACTGGATAAATACCATTTCTGCAATTCTGGATAATGCCACGCTGACCGCTATGGAGATATCTCCCGAGATGAAGTTGTCTCAGATCACTGCCGTAATAATGGGCCTGCTGGTGGCAGGAGGTATGCTGATACCGGGAAATATACCCAATATCGTGGCTGCTGCCAGACTGAAGATTAATATGAAGGAGTGGGCGATTATCGGTGTACCGCTGGGTGCCATCATACTGCTGGCCTATTTTCTGGTTATGTTGCCGCTATTTCTGAATGGAGCAGGATGAGGATGCAGGGGCATCTGATATAATTATAGAATCCAATAGCATTTATGATATGTACACGAGGTATTTATGATACGAAAAGCTAAGATGCCGGTAAAACGGCCGGTGGGCGGGTCGGTATTGATGGGGTCAAGGGCCATAGATAGGAAATGGCAGATAATCCAGGCGGCAGCAGCTTTGTTTATCAAGAAGGGTACGGTTAATACCGGAGTAAGAGAAATAGCCGAATCAAGCGGCATAACTGTGGGAACACTCTATCATTATTTCCATTCCAAAGAGGAGATAATAGCAGCCTTTATGGATTATGCGGTGGACGCCACAAACAATTTTTATAAGTATTCAGAAACGCATTTGAAGCGCATGAATCCGCTGAAGGCTTTGAAACTGGCCATAAAGCTGTATTTTGGATATACCAGCGAAGCACAGAATGTAATATTGTTCTGGCATCAGGAAACGAGGAATTTAAGTGTGGAATTACGAAACAGACTGCTTGATAATGAATGTGTGCTTTTAGGTATTTTTGAGAGTATCATTGAGCGGGGGCGTCAGAAGGGTATATTCAAAATTAACGATTGCAGGCTGGCAGCCCATAATATTATTGTTTTGGGCGATATGTGGTCATTTCGCCGCTGGGATTTACGGGGGCGTATCACGGCCGGCCAATATCTGGAAGAGCAGACCAGCTTTATCTTGAGCGGTCTATGTGGTGGGGATTCAGTGCAGGGATAGGCAAACCGGCCTGTGTTATTTTTCTTAGATACATCAGAGAGGATAATTATTTCCAATTAAAACCTATTGACAACTGTTAATTGCGGTTTTATAATTTGATTCAATCAAGCGCTTGATAGAATAATTTTATGGATTACGGCAGCTTCTCAATCTGATCGAAAGATTGTTTTTTAGGAGGTGAAAGAGAGCAGTAATATCTGATGGAATTTTAATAATCGCTATCAAATGTTTGTTTAATAAAAATAAGGAGGTTGAATTTGGCTGAGAAAAAACCTGAGATAATGCAAAGAAGGGTGGGCTTATTTGAGGCGGTGGCCATGATTACGGGGTTGGTCGTAGGCGCGTCGATTTTCGTTCTTGTTCCCAGTTTGGCAGGTATGACGGGTCCGAGTGTGTTTATAGCCTACGCGGCGGCAGCCATACCTGCACTTTTCGTGGTTCTGTATGAAGTACAATTGACGGGTACACTTCCTGTAACCGGCGCCAATTTCGTTACAGTTACCAGGATAGCCAGCCCGTTCTGGGGTGCCGTTATATCTTTCGCTGCCGTGCTGGCTATGCTCGCATCCAATATTCTGGTTGCAGTCGGCTTCTCTTCATATGTCATAGCATTCATACAGCAATTTAATCACGCTTTTACACTGCATCCATTGATACTTCCCATCGTGGTTGTGGCATTTTTTGCATTGATTAACTTTCTGGGGGTAAGCATTGCCGCGTGGATGCAGGGTATCCTGTTTGTGGCATTTGTCTTGGGGATGATTATCTTCGGAATAGTTGGTAGTGCTAATATGAATCCGGCTAATCTGGTACCCTTATTCCCGGGTGGTGCCATGATGTTTATTGTAGTTACTGTGCTGGCGAGTTTCTCCTGGGCGGGACTGACAGCGCTGGCTGACATAGGCGGTGAGGTTAAAAATCCCCGTAAAAACCTGCCATTAGCACTGGTTATTTCATTTATAATAATACTGATACTGTATACATGGCAGCCTTTTGCTCTTGTCGCTTCTATGGGAGCAACAGAAGCGGCCAAGGCCGGACCGGCAGCGGTATTGTTGGATGCAGCCAGATTGATGCCGGGAATCGGAATCTGGATAATATTTATCGCCGCCATGGGCGCAATACTGACCACCATTAACGCGCTAACTTGGTCGGCAGCACGTGACATGGTTGCCTGGGCCCGTGACGGTCTTCTTCCCCGGGCAGTGGCCAATCTGCACCCCAAGTATAAAACACCGGGCCTGGCCTTGCTTATAGTACTCATTATTGAGATCCTGGGCATACTTGCAGCTGCAACCATTGATAAATATGCGCTGGCAGCCGTACTGTCCGTGATGTTGATACAGATAGTCTCTGCCTACTGCATTTTGCGAATGCCTTCAAAGCTTCCCGACCTGTATTCCAGAGCCATCTTTAAATACAATGCTTTCTGGAGGTGGTTTACATTTCTGGGCACGGTTATTACCTCTGGCTTTATAATGTTGATGGGCATCTTCCTCGATACTATGGATGATAAGGGCAATCCCACCAGGATCCCGTGGGTGGTAATGGTTGTACTGGGTGTTCTGGTGGCGGGGATCATTTTCTACTATGCACGGAAAGCTTATCTAAAAGGTAAAGGTGTTGACCTTAATGCCAATCTGACAAAAGTTGCCGATGCCACGCTGGCCGAAGCGGAGGAAAAGCTGTCTGTAAGCTGATCTCAGTGCTTAGCGTTTATCCGAACAGGCTGTAGATTGGCATCTCTACTGCCTGTTCGGGTGGACATCTGAAGCAATTATCGCTGACGAGTAAGGGGATATTTAAAAGGTAATAGGAAGTTTTACGACCGCCGACTGTGTGCGGCTATATAAAATTAGATAAATTTTTATTACGGAGGGATTAATAATATGGCATCTGCGCTGGATGGTATTAAAGTTGTCGAACTTTCCACCTGGTTTGCAGGCCCCACCTGCGGTATGTGGCTGGGTGAGCATGGTGCAGAAGTGGTGCGTGTGGAGCCGATGGAAGGTGACCCTTTGAGGGGTATAATGGGTTCGGGTGCATTGCCTGCTGAGCTGGCCAATACTTATAACTGGATGTGGGAAATGGCCAACAGGAGCAAAAAATGCATCGCACTCGACCTCAAGCAGGACGAAAGCCGTCAGATCATGCATAAAATGGTTGAGAGGGCTGATGTTTTTCTGGCCAATCTTCGCCCCAGCACATTAAAACGGGCGGCCATGGATTATGAGACGCTGTGTCAGATTAATCCACGATTGATTTACTGCAATATCACCGGATACGGTTCAAAAGGACCGGGCGCTGATTGGCCGGCCTTTGATGAGACCGCTTTCTGGACACGGTCCGGTATAATGTCTACTCTGGGCGAGCCAGGCACACCGGCCGTACCGCTTCGTGGAGCTATGGGCGATCATACCACCGGTATATTTGCACTTGGCGGTATCGCACTGGCCCTGTACGCACGTGAAAAAACGGGCAAAGGACAGCTTGTTGAGCTTTCACTTTATGCCAATGGTATGTGGGTGGCGGGTGTTGATATCCAGGGAGCACTTGTATATAACCTTGAAATGGGCCGTCAGTCGAGATATACGCAGGGGAATCCTTTATACAATACTTATTGTGCCGGGGATGACAAATGGTTTATGTTCCAGATGCTCCAGACCGACAGGTTCTGGGACGGAGTTTGCCGTGCTATAGGTAGAGAGGATTTGATTGATAAATATCCCACCCATAGTTCAAGATGCAAGGATAGCCCGGCTATTATTAAAATTCTCGATACGGAATTTGCCAAACAGCCGCGCTCCTACTGGGCGCCGCGGTTCGATGAAAATGGATTGATCTGGGCGCCGGCCCAGACGCCCGTCGAGGTAATAAACGACCCGGTGGCACTGGAGAACGGCTACATAGTTGAGTACGAGCACTTTAACTACGGCAAGTTAAAAGGTATACGTTGTCCTATCCAGCTTAAGGGCACTCCTGAAAGGACACCCTTTGGCGCACCGGAATTTGGCCAGCATACCGAAGAAGTTTTGCTGGAACTGGGTTATACCTGGGAGCAGATCGGACAATTAAAAGAAAAAAAAGTGATTATATAGATATTCAATTTAAATAAAATAACTCAAGGAAAAATAAATGGCGGTTCTTGTTTACGAAAAGAAAAATCATATCGCGTACATTACGCTCAATCGTCCGCCGCTCAATGCCATGAGTCGCCAGCTCTCGAAGGAATTAATGGGGGCACTCAATGATTTCGATAACGATAAAGATTTATACGTCGGTATTGTGACCGGGGCGGGAGACAGATCTTTTTGTGTGGGGGCGGATTTATCAGATACAGAACACATCGCCGATCCCGAGATATGGGAAGCTGACTACAACTGGCAACTTGCTAATGTAAAAAAGCCGCTCATTGCAGCAATTAACGGTTACTGTCTCGGTGCCGGTTTTACGCTGGCCCTTTACTGCGATCTGAGAATTGCCTCGGAGAAAGCTTCAATGGGCACCCCGGATCAAAAATTGAACACGGTCGATGCCTATGCCTCTATCATGCTTTCAAGGCTTATTCCGGCGGCAGTAGCTATGGAAATACTTATGACCGGTGAGCGTATAAGTGCTCAAGATGCATTCCGGGTTGGATTGGTAAGCCGTATCGTCCCTCCTGATAGGTTGATGACGGCTGCCGATGAACTGGCAGCAAAGATTTGTAATAATGGACCAGCGGCATTATGGGCCTGCAAGGAGATAAACAGGCGGGCGAGATATTTATCGCTTGAGGACAGCCTCAGCCTTTTTAAAGCTTTGGCTGGGCCTATTTTGAAAATGGAAGATACCAGAGAGGGAATAACCGCCTTTTTTGAAAAACGGCCGCCGGTCTGGCGGTTAAAATGAGGAGATGCTACTATGCAGTTAGAGACCGTAATTTATGAGAAGCAGGATGATATAGCCGTTATCAAGCTAAACCGTCCGAAAGTCCTTAATGCGATTAACGTACAGTTGACACGTGATTTTCACCAGGCTCTGGTTGTGGCTGCACTGGATACGACTATCAGAGGGGTATTGATCAAAGGAGAGGGTCGTGCTTTCTGTGCCGGCGATGATCTTTCTGAAAGCCCTCTTGGAATGCAAACCATGGATGTACTGCGGCATGTAGAAGTACTGCAGGATACCACACGGATAATGCTCAACATGGAGAAGCCGGTGATAGCTGCCGTACATGGCTATGCACTGGGAGCAGGTTGTGAATGGGCTATGAGCGCCGATATACGCATTGCAGCCGAAGGTACCAAATTCGGATTTCCCGAAACAAAAGTGGGGGCGGGTATTACCAACTGCGGTACGAAACTCTTACCTTTACTGATAGGTATCGGTAGGGCTAAGTGGATGGCGTTTACCAATGAAATGATCGATGCACGGACTGCCGAGCAATGGGGCCTGGTCAACTTCGTCGTGCCGGCTGGAGAGCAGGATAAAGTCGCGGTGGAAATGCTCAAGAAGATAATCGCCAATTCTCAACTTTCTATCAAGCTTACCAAACGCCAGATGAACTATGGCGTTTATCAGGACTATGAACAGCAGTTTGAAATGGAGGCACATGACGTCGTACTCTGCCTCAGCAGTGTTGAAGCTTCGATACGTGCAAAAGCTGTTCTTGATGCTACCAAAAAAGAATGAATTGAGGTGCAATATCATGATTATTGATTTTCGAGTAACGGTTCCGATTCGCGAGTGGACTGAAGATGTAGAAGAAGCCAGAAGGCTTTTTCTCAACAGTTATATGAGGGGTTACGCCGAGTCAGCATATGAAGTCTCAGCAATGTATGATGTTACCGCAGAGAGCATGGTAAAAGCTATGGATGATGCGGGAGTCAATTGCGGTGTCCTGCAGGCGGAATGGGCATTGGGTAATTACCGTAAGCTAAATGATGCCACTTACAGGATCGCCAAAAAATATCCTGAGAAGTTTCCCCGTTATTATCTGACGGTAAATGCACTGGAAGATGACGATATGGTGAAAGTGGTAGAACGTGAGGTTAAGGAGCGTGGCTTCAGCGGCGTGAATTTCCAGACATGGGCACAGCGCATGTATCCCGATGATAAGAGACTGTATCCCGTCTATGCTAAATGCCAGGAACTGGGGATACCGGTTACCATACATTCTTCGATTAACTTTACTATAGATCGTACTATGGATTTCAGCCGGCCGATCTATATAGATCATATAGCCTGTGATTTCCCAGATTTGAAAATAGTAGCCAACCATGGCGGATGGCCCTGGGTTGCCGAACTTGTAGCTGTAGCATGGAAGCACAGGAATGTTTATATCGAAATCGGTGCTGTTTCGCCTAAATATATAGGCACGCCGGGTACCGGCTGGGAGCCGTTAATGGTTTACGGCAACAGCCTCCTGCAGGACCGCGTGCTGTTTGCTACAGACGATATGATACCCTGGCAGCGCTGCATCGACGAGCTTAAGGCGCTTCCACTGAAAGAAAAAGTAAAAGAAAAATGGCTGGGGCTTAATGCCAAAGCACTGTTAGGGTTGTAGATAGAAAGCAGCAGTTAATCTTAATATGCAACTCGTCTATTTTTGGGTATAATAATCTGCTTGACAAAAATATATAATCTACTATATATTAGAACGATCTATATTTATTGAATGATCAATCAATATGAATTTAGTTAAAAGACCCCGGAGGAAATAAATTAATGGATAAGGTATACCCTTCAGTTGATGAAGCAGTTATGGATGTGTTTGACGGCGCGACGGTAGCTTTTGGAGGCTTTTTCTCTGCCGGCAGGCCGCTCGAGCTAACCATGGCGCTGGCCAGAAGGGGGGTAAAAAACCTTACGATAGTTGTTCAACAGGTAGGCGTTGGCAATGAGGAGATTCTGGAGCTGGTGGCCAACGGCCAGGTGAAAAAGGCTATCTGTAACTACCCGTTCCCGCGGTCGGCTCAGAAAGGAGCGGCGCATCCTTTTGAGCAGGCGGTGAGAAGAGGCGAGATCGAACTGGAGGTTTATCCTATGGGTACGTTCGCTGAGAAGCTGCGCTGTGCCGGAGCGGGTATACCGGCGTTTTATACACCGACCGGAGTGGGTACGGTGGTAGCTGAAGGCAAAGAGGTAAGGGTTTTTAACGGGGTGGAAGCATTGCTGGAAACTGCACTGCCGGTGGATTTCGCTTTTGTACATGCCTGGAAAGGTGACAGCGAGGGAAATCTGATCTACCGCTATACGGCCAGCAATTATAATAATGTGATGGCCATGGCGGGGAAGGTCACCATTGCCGAGGTTGAAAACCTGTATCGGGCCGGCGAGCTTGATGGGAACTGTGTACACACGCCCGGCATTTTTGTAAAACGTGTGGTTAAAGTCGACAGGCCTCCGCTCTGGCAGGGGACTGTTTAGGGAGTATATGCATGACCATAACAAATAACAGAGTCATAGTGCCTGATGTCCCCCCGCTGGAAAGGGAGATGATTGCCCTGCGTATTGCCAACATGCTGGAAGATGGCTCATATGTTAATTTGGGCATCGGTATACCCACGCTGGTATCCAACTGGATTGAGGGGAGGGACATCATCCTGCAATCTGAGATCGGCATGTTGAAATGCGGGGCATTAGCCGATGAGGAAATGATTGATCAGGATCGTATCAATGCCAGCTGTCAGTTCGTCTGCGAGCTTCCGGGCTCAAGCTACTTTCCAATAGAAACATCTTTTGCAATGATAAGGGGTGGGCGGATGGATGTAGCTGTGCTGGGTGCACTGCAGGTATCGGCACGTGGGGATCTGGCCGGCTGGAACAACCCATCGCGTGGTCTGGGTAAAGTCGGCAATATAGGTGGCTCAATGGATCTCGCGGTGGGTGCGAAAAAACTGATTGTGGCAATGGAACATTTTACCAATACCGGCGAAGCCAAGATTCTGGAGGAATGTACCTATCCGCTTACGGCAAAAGCCTGCGTGGATGTGATCGTAACCAATTATGCCGTTATTGAAGTAACACCCCGGGGGCTGGTGTTGAAGGAAGCCGTGCCCGGCTTAACACCTGAAGATGTGCAGAAGATGACGGCGGCTCCACTGATAGTTGCCGATGATTTCAGGGAGATGGAGCTGTAACTGAGTTGAAGCTGTTTGCAATGTGTCGGTGGCGAAATTACAATTACTGCTGGAGGTAAATAAAAATGGCCAATCTGATAGGTAAAAAATATATCTGCACCAAGTGTGGATCGGAGTTTATAGTGACTAAAGGCGGCAATGGACAGCTGACCTGCTGCGGGCAGCCGATGAAATTGAAGAAATAACCTGAAGCTCAGCCACGAATGGAGAGAGATAATGGCAAATCAGCTCGGTAAAAGATTTAAATGTGAAGTCTGCGGGACCGAAGTACTGTGTACTAAGGCGGGCGAGGGCACGGTCATGTGCTGCGGTAAAGAAATGGAGATGCAGAAACCCAAGCCGTTGCCGTCGTCGGATTAGTCCGGTCTATTACGATATGAACATGTAATGCCGATATTCGCGCGATGCTATAATATGGCATCATGCCCGATACTGAACTGCAGAGCGCACCGCTGAGCGGCGTCCGTGTTGTTGATCTGACCGATGCTCAGGCATCCTTCAGTTCAAGATTGCTGGCCGATCTGGGTGCTGAGGTGGTTAAGATAGAACCTCCCGAAGGATCCCGGGAACGTTTCCAGGGGCCTTTTCTCAATGGTATTGAGAACCGCGAAAATAGTCTTTCTTTCTGGTATAACAACGGTGGTAAGCTGTCGGTCACGCTCGATTTGACCGCAGAGAATGACCGGCAAGGTTTCCTCGGCCTTATAAGTACCAGCGATATACTGATCGAAGCCCATCCGCCTGCATATTTATCCAGGTTAGGCCTCGATTACACGGCGCTCAAGCAGTTGAACCCGGCACTGTGTGTGGTTACTGTGAGTGGATTCGGTTTAGAGGGGCCTTATAGTCATTACCGGTCCTGCGACATCGTGGCCTGTGCTTCGGGTGGCTCAATGTATGTGTGCGGTCGTCCCGGCCGGCAACCGCTTAAACCCTATGGCAATCAATCCTACTATCTGGCTTCGCTGTTTGCCGCCATTGGTGCTTTGCTGGCTTTGAGAGAAAAAGAAAGAAGCGGCCGGGGTCAGCATGTGGAAATTTCCCTTCAGGAAACGGTGGCGGCGACGCTTGAACATGTGCTGGTTCAGTATTTCTTCGATGGGATGGTACCTCGAAGGCAGGGGAGCCTGCAGTGGAATTATTCCTCGGAGATATTTCCCTGCAGAGATAAGTTCATCCTGCTCACATTCGGACGTGACTGGGATATGCTGGTCAGTTTGCTTGAGCAGGAAAAAATGGCGGCGGACCTCGGACATCAGGCCTGGCAAAATGATTCATTCCGCGCCAAGCACATTGACAACATCGAAGAGGTGCTTACGCTATGGACATGCCGTCACAGCGGCGACGATTTATTCAAACTGGGCCAGTCTTTGCGTTTGCCATGGGCTGTGGTCAACGATGTTAATGATGTTCTGGAAAATGAACAGTTGAACAGCCGGGGCTTCTTTATCGTCGGCAAGCATCCGCTGGTGGAAAAGGAATTCAGGTTGGCCGGACCGGTGCTCAAACCGTGTGGCTGTGAATCTGTGGCATGGCAAAGATCTCCTCTGCTGGGTGAGCACAACGGCCGCTTAGAGAAAATGCTTGCAAAAAAAGACGTTGCATCGGAGACATGGAGCGAAAAGCAAACCGGGAGAGCGCTTCCGCTTGACGGTGTAAGGGTGCTGGATTTCACCTGGATGCTGGCAGGACCGTATGCCACCCGTATACTGGCAGATTTCGGTGCAGAGGTAATAAAGGTACAGTCCCGCATCATCTCCAGCGGAGCGGAGAGCAATGCGAACGGGTACTTTGCCATGTGGAATCGCAACAAACTCGGTATTACGCTGGATATGACCCGAAGGGTAGCGAGAGAGCTCGCTCTCGACCTGGTGGCCAAAAGCGATGTCGTCATGGAGAATTTCAGTCCCAGGGTGATGGATAACTGGGGCCTCGGCTATGAGAAATTGAAGCAGGTCAGACCCGACCTGGTCATGGTCAGTCTGTCTGGCTTCGGCCGCAGCGGGCCGTGGCGCGATCACGTTGCTCTGGGACCGACCCTGCAGTCTCTTTCCGGACTGACCTATCTTACCGCCTATGATAAGGGGATTGCCGATGGGATTGGCTATGCCTACGTCGACCATCTATCGGGGCTGTATGCTGCTCTGGCTGTTCTATCCGGCCTTCGATGCAGAAAAAACACGGGAGCGGGGGCTTATTTTGATATTTCGGAATATGAGGTTGCCTGCAGTGTACTCGGCGTTGAGTTCCTCGATTTGGTTCTCAACGGTCATGCCGCTTTGCCACAGGGGAATAAACCGATATACACAGCGGCTGCCCCTCATGGATGTTACAGGTGCAGGGGTGAGGATCGGTGGTGTGTGATCGCCGTGTTCACCGAAGAAGAGTGGCAATCACTCTGCAGTGTTATGTGCAAACCCGAACTGGCATTCGATCCCCGATTCAGCAGCCTGCAGGCGAGGTTGAAACACTCCGATGAGCTGGATGCCGTGATAGAGGGGTGGACATCGTCTTTGCCGCCTGAAAGGGTGATGAAAACGCTGCAGGAGGCAGGCGTGCCGGCGGCAGTGGTAAATGACGCTCGCGATCTTGCAGATGATCCCAACCTGAAGGAAAGGGGCTTTTTCGTAGATATGGTGCATCCTGTGCTCGGCCGGATTCAGACCGATGCCAGCCCCATCAGGCTCGACTTAACACCCGCCAGATATATTAAACCGGCTCCACTTCTGGGTGAAGATAATCGTTACGTTTTTATCGATATCCTCGGCATCGATGAGGATACATATGAAAAGTATGTAAAAGAAGGAATAATCGCTTAGGCAGACCGGTAAACTATCCGGCCGTTCAGCAGCGTGGTTTCGACCTTTATCCCGGTGATGTTTTCTGACTTCACATCCCGCAGGTCTGTGTTCAATATCACCAGGTCGGCATATTTCCCTTTTCTGATAGTTCCGAGCTGATTTTCCTGAAAGCAGGAATATGCCGCCGAACTGGTATATAGCTTCAGAGCATCCATGAAGGTGATTGCTTCCCCTGCCCGTACTATCTGACCTGAACGGGCCCGACGGGTTACCGCCGCATTGATTCCTGCAAGTGGATCCGGCGTCGATACGGGGGCATCGGAGCCGGCTGCAAGCTTTATCCCGGCTGTTAGCATGGTTTTTATAGCATACAGATGCTGCAGTTGCTCGGACGGCACTTCGGAAAGGTAGCGGTCGCCGCTGCTATATATAAAGGATGGATTGGTAACCACAAGGATTCCAAGTCCTGCGATTCTTCGGGCTATCGAGGGTGTGCATATCGAGCAGTGTTCCAGACGATGCCTGCGTTCACGATTCGCATTCCTGCCGGGAATATGAGCCAGTGCATCTACAGCGGCGTCTGCCGTACTTTCTTCAACGACATGGAGGGCAGCCTGATAACCGCCGTCATGGATATCCCGCAAAATATTTATCAGCCTTTCGCGGGGAGGGTTAAGGTAGCCTTTGACTTCATCCAGCATAACCTTAACGGCATTGCAGGTGAGTTCATCCTCAATAGAAGTAACGTCCTTTATCTGAGACATGTAATCGTAGCCGAACATGATGGAAACCCGCTGCTGTAAGATCCCTTCCCGTTTCCATCTCAGAAACTGCTGCCAGCGTTTATAGTTGTTGGATGGTGAAGCATCCTGTAAGCTGGTGATGCCGAGACCGAGCAATTTATGGCTGGCATTGACCATGGCGGCGGTCAGTTCGTTTTCGGTGATATCGGGAATATGGTGTGAAAGGTACCTGCTCATCCCGTATAGCAGACCACTGGGCTCTCCGCTGTGCAGTTCCCTGTCTATCAGTCCGCCGGGGGGTTCTTCACTTTCAGTTGTTATGCCGGTCCTTTGAAGTGCGGCCGTGTTAAGTACGTGTGCATGTCCGCTGCGATGGGTTAATTTGACTGGATGGCGGGTTGTCGCCCTGTCGAGATCGTGACGGTCGGGATGTCTTTTCTCCTTGAGATGAAATTCATCATATCCGTTGCCTCTGATCCACTGGCCTGCAGGGGTTGTATCGGCAGCTTTCCGGATGGTATCGATAATATCCTCGATTGATTTGATGCTGGGAGGGCTGAGGTCTATGTTCAGTGTACTCTCGGCGAAGGCAATAATATGACAGTGGGCATCGTGAAAGGCCGGAATGACCGTTTTGCTATGGCAGTCGACTATTAGTGTATTGCCATCGGCAAGGCGTGCTTCTATATCGGAACCGCTTACTTTGTAGATTCGGCCGTTTTTAATATATACTGTACGCGCATATCGTTGCCTGTTTTCCAGAGTAACAACGCTGGCATTTCTCAGTATCAGGTCTGCTTTAGATCTGTCCATTGCGGATCTTCTCAAAATACTGATTGAGCCCTTTATAAAAGGTTCTGGCTGTATCATCCAGTGCCGGTGGCGGCATCAGCGAGACTTCCAGGGGATGGTAGATCTCCTCTTCGCCGGTTGGCAGGACCGGTAATACGGTATCGGAGAAGCCATCCCAGCTCATGGTGACCGGCAGACCGATCCTGCTCAGCGGAGGATCCACAGTTGCATCAACCAGCACGTAGCGACCATCGATGAATACCCTGCAGGCAAGGTGGTTGGCCGGCGGCATCAATCTGGCAAGTTTCCAGAGATCGGGCGGGTACAGCTCTTTAAACTCTTCCCAGCGATAGGGGAAGACCGAAAACAGCACGTCCATTCCCAGTCGGCGGTATATCTCTGCCAGCAGTAAATGCTTGGGTGTGCACGAGCCCATATTAGTCTGAAGTATATTTATATAGCCACGAGGGTCGTTTAGCTCCGGCAATATGCCGTAGGGGATATCGCGTATGTGAGAGAAAATTGAGATCAAAGCCGGCCTGCCACTTTTTCCTCCGGTCCATCTGGTGATACATCGGTCGATTAAATCAGACATATTTAAATTATACAGATTTCCTGTGGCGGCTGTGTTGTATTAAATTTTGTACTATAATTATGTATACGAGCATGCTGTACCGGTGGCTATTCTGTGAGCGTTGAGTTTGAGCTGGTAACCAGATTGTCTGAAGCAGACATTGAACGGGCGACATACGTTCTGTCGAAGGTATTTAAAAATGACCCCCTGTTTTTATATCTGTTTCCATTTGATGCTACGCGATCGCATTTAATGAATGCATTTTTTAGAGCAAATCTGGAATACTGTCTGGAAGTGGGAGAGGTTTATACCAGCTATGGCATCAGCGGGTGTGCCATGTGGCTGTTTCCGGGATGCAGGGCAGGTTTATGCCAGGGACATACTGACACCAGAGCCAGCCAGTTTCAGACAGTGTTGGATAATGAGTCATTAAACCGGCTGCTTGCCTTTATGCAGCACATGAGAGGATGTCATAATCAGGTTATAAAACAGCCACATTGTCTGTTACTATTTTTAGGTGTGGATGAAGAACATCGTAGCCATGGTATTGGTACACGGCTTCTTCAACCGGTGCTGAAAATGGCCGACAGTAAAAAATTACCCTGTCTGCTGGATACTATGAACAGAGATAACCTCGTTTTTTATGAAAAACAGGGTTTCAAAGTTTGCCTTGAAGGGCAGATTTGCAGATATGGTCCCATGGCCTGGACGATGGTGCGCTGGCCTGAAATTTAATGGCGAATAAGCTTTTCTACTCCAGATTAAAGACACGGGCAGCATTTTTATAAAAGAACTTTTCCTTGACGCTATCTTTCAAGGGCCACTGGTCGATCTCTTTGAGGATGTCCTTGATATGCATCCCCATGGAGAGCCAGTCCGAGCCAAAGCAGATCTTATCCTGTATGGTGGAATTGGCATACCTCATAAACATATCCCATCCTGTATCGGGAGTGGACAGGTATTTTGGACGGTGAGCCGAGGTATCGGCATACAGGTTATCGTATTTCCACAGCATGAGGACGATATCCGATATCCACGGCCAGCCTCCGTGTCCGGCTATGATCTTCAAATGTGGAAAATCGATCAATACCTGCTCCAGATAACGTGGATGGCCATAATATATGGAGATGTTGCTCATCCAGTTGACCGAGGTATGTATCCAGATCGGCACGCCCCTTTTCTCGCAGAGCGCATAAAGGGGATAATACCGCTGATCGCTGGCATAGCAACGATGCACAAATGGCCTGAAGACCACGGCTTTGAATCCGAGGTTATTCAGCGCATATTCAACCCGTGCAAGGCTGTCTGTCGGTTTATGGGGGTTATATCCGGCAAAGGCGATGAACTGGTTGGGGTACTTCTTAAGAATGTCGGCGATATATTCGTTGGGCACGGCCGAACCGCTGACGTTGGACTCATCCATGTTGTGCAGGGCCGACCATGTTATTCCGTTTTCCTTCAAAATCTTCACGAAGTTATCCATGGAAATCGGACCGGACTCGGCTCTTCTTATAAGCTCCTCCTGAAGTTCCTCGCCGGAAAGCCTGTCCGTCAGTTCATTGAATTCTTCTACACTCATACCCAGCCAATTTGCCCATTTGGCGCCGAACAGCTTGATATAGCCCTCCATGCCGGGCTGAGGCGTGAAAAGGTCAGCGAACAGCATCTCCCGCGTGGGAATAGTGTTGGATGTATCTATAATCATTCAGCAGACCTCCTGTTTGATTTCGATATATGGTTATAATGGGGCGATTTAAGTCCATATTACCTTCGTTTTACGCAGTTCATCAATTTCAGCATCCGTTTTGCCGAGATAGCTTTTTAATATCTCATTGCTGTGCTGCCCTACTTCGGGATCAAGTGGTATTTCTCCTGGTTTAACACCGGCATCGGCACCGAAAAATTTGATTGGGAGATTGAAAGTCTTTACCGTGCCCAGCCTAGGATGATCCACATCCACCACCATTTCACGGGCTTTCAGATGGGGATCATCGAGCAGTTCCTTGACGTCTTTAATGATTCCCATCGGAGCATCCATGGCGATAAACAGGCTTTCCAGCTCGTCGGCGGTCATATTTTGGCGCACCCATTCGGCAAAAACGGAGTTCAGCATCTGCTGATCGGCCGCACGTTTGAGAAAAGCATCGATATTGTCTCCCTTGTATTTTTCCACCAGGTCATCTCTTCCCATCATGCCGTAGAGTTCCTCAAATATGGGACTGCTGAAGGCACAGACCATCACCCACCTGCCATCTTTAGTCAGGAAGGTGTCCCATGGTACCCCGAACGGATCGAGATTGCCACGACGCGGTGGAGCCGAGCCTTCGATACTGGTCTTGATTACGTTTTCCTCAAGGACCGAGAAGACGCAGTCCATCATGGCTACCTCAAGACGCTGACCCTCTCCCTTGATGTCTCTGAGGCGCAGTGCGGAGACTATGCCGATCACGAAGTACAGACCCATGATGGCATCGGCTATGCCAGGTCCGGTTTTCAGTGGCGAGCCGTCGGGATAGCCCGTAAGACTCATCAGACCGCCCATAGCCTGGCCCACAGGATCGATGCATGGCCTGTTCGAATAGGGGCCGAAACTGCCGAAGCCCGAAGCCGATGCATAGATAATGCGGGGATTGACCTTTTTAATTTCCTCGTAACCCAACCCGAGCTGCTCGAGAGCATGCGGGGCGAAATTCTCGGTAAGTACATCCACCTTTTTTGCCAGCTCAAAAAATATCTCTCTTCCCCGTTCCGTTTTCAGATTGAGTGCCAGAGATTTCTTCCCGCGATTGAGGGTGGCGAAATAGCCGCTATAGCCGTTTTTAAAGGGAGGCATGATGCGCGTTTTATCTCCCACCGGCGCTGCCTCGATCTTGATGATCTCAGCTCCCAGATCGCCCAGTATCTGTGTGGCAAATGGCCCCGCATATACCCACGTCAAATCAAGGACTCTGATTCCATTTAAAGGTTTCATGCTCATAATTCACCACCTCAACCCTGGAGGCGGGGGCCGGAAAGGGAACCCCCGTCTCTCAGGTTCGATAATTAATACTTAATATGTTTGATAAATATTCAGGTCTTTTTCCTGCGGAAGAGCAGATAATAGATAACACCGATTACGAACCAGGCAACAAATACAATCAATGCCTCGGTGGTAAGAATACCCAGCGAAATCAGGAATGTGGGTACGACACCTATCAGGGCAAGTATGGGAATGGTGTAGCCCCAGGGCACCTTGTAGGGGCGTTCGATATCGGGCTCTTTACGGCGCAGGGTGATTACACTGATGGCTGTAAGTGCATAGGTAACCAGAACGGCAGAAGCGGCTGTATCGAAAAGGACGATCAACTGGGGAGCGAAACTGCCGATAATACCCAGTACACCGATGAAGAGAATCGCCCAATGCGGGACACCGAACCGTTTGTTGACGGTGCCGAAAAATCCCGGTATTTCACCGTCCTTAGCCATGGCCATCATGAGCCTTGAGGCTCCAACAACGAAGCCGTTCATGGTAGTCACCAGCCCGCACAGTCCTGCAAGGATAATTATCATCGGTCCGGAGGGGCCAAGTAGTTTGGTGGCTATGGGCATAATGGGAATAGGATCGGTGCTCTTGGCGATCTGCTCCCAGGGAAGCACGCCCGCGTTGGTGATGGCCACAGAAAGATAGGCTAATAATACGAAAAAGATCGAAAGCGGAATGATGAAAACCATTTTGCGGACAGGAGATTTAACCTCCTGCGCTGCCTGCGGTAGTATATCATAACCCATGAACCCCAAAAAATAGATGGGTACCATCAGGAACATGCCTGCTACTCCACGGCCGAAGAAGGGCATCAAATTCTCCGCCTGGATGTTGCCCAGACCGGGCAATGCATAGGCGAATATGCCTCCGAACAATATGACGGTCAGTATCAGCTGAACCACGGCAGAGAAAGTAATCCCCAGAAGGTTGATGATGGTGAATATAGTTGCCGCCGCTACACCGACCCAGGCAACTGGCACTCCGGGTGCAATCCCGGCCACCAGCTTGCCTATAATAATGCATTCACCCGGCATCATGGCCGCATAGGCCAGCAATAACAGCCAGCCGGCGGAAAAGCCGCTGAATTTATTCATGGCTCTTCTGACGTATATGTAAGCACCGCCGGCAACCGGCATGATTGAGCATAGCTCTGCAAAGCACAAACCGACGCACAGCGTGAATGCTGCAGCAATAAGCAGGCTGAGCATACTGGCAGGACCACCTCTGTCGAGAAACACATTGGCCAGAACCGCCCAAGCCATGCCGACCATGGCTCCGGTCAACAGGGTAAAGAGCGTAACCAGTGTCAATCCGCGCTTAAGATTTGTTGGTTGCTGTTCCATTCCTGCTAAATCCCTCCTTTGGTTTTATTGCAGATCATATTATGGCCACTATATGTAATTATGCAATTAATAATTACACAATAATTGTTTATTGTCAATAGATAGAGTAAAATGTAAAGAGCATTTTGGAGGGAAAGCGATGCAAAGGACGAGGATATTTAAAAAAGATGGGCGGGTTAGTGCAGAGATCGCTGGCATGTATGCGGCTGATGATCTCAATCTGACATCGCTTGTACTCGCGCAGGCCTTTGTCAACTGGCATAAGGCATTCATGAAGTTACTGAATCCATTCAATTTGACCTATTCACAATGGATAATTCTGCAAACTCTAATGGTTGCCGGTTCGCCGATGTCTCCCAGCGAGCTGAATAAATATCTGACCATTGAGGGAACATCAATCAGCGTGGTTATAGATAATATTGAAAAAAGGGGATTGGTCAGAAGACGCAGGTCGCACGTTGACAGGCGAGTCGTTAATGTTTATCTGACGGACAGCGGCTTTCAGCTGTTAAGAGAGGTGGATCCGCTCATAAGGAAGCTTATCGAGGATGTATTCGGTACTCTTTCACCGGAAGAACGGAGGCAGCTGGTTAAGCTATCAATGCGGATTCGAGATGCATCGATTATCAAACATGGTGGCAATCCCGGGATAGTCAATGATATATTAATTAAATTCAGCGGTGCGGATCCCCGATTGCTCGATATTGACTGACGGTCTGTTTTAGAACCGGGTCGGAGTTCTTTTATCGATCTGATGAACATCCATGTTGAAAGGAGAAGGCTTATGGATATAATTGAAGCTATAAAATCCCGGCATAGTGTACGTGCCTTCAAGCCGCAACCGGTACCGCAAATTGTGCTCAAGGAGATACTTTCTGTTTCCACCCGTGCTCCTTCGTGGGCCAATACCCAGACTTGGGAATTCGCTGTAGTGGGTGGAGAAGTTATGCAGGAATTGAGTAAGAAGCTGGCTGATAGGGCACTGGCACAGGATGAACGTATACCGGACGTACCCAGGCCGGAATGGCCATCCCCCTACAGGGAGCGGCGGAATGAGAATGGCGGTCGGCTGTATGAGCTGATGGGAATAAAGCGGGATGATATCGAAGCACAGTTGTACTGGTTTATCAATATGTACCGCTTCTTTGGCGCTCCCAATGCCATATTTATATGTATCGATAGGAATCTCAGTTCGTGGGCGATGCTGAATATCGGCCTGGTAACACAGACTATCTGTCTGGCCGCGCTGGCGTATGGACTCGGCACCGTTATACTGGCGGCGGGCGTAAGCTATCCGGACACGGTGAGAAGCATTTTGAAGATACCCGATAACAAACAGATCATCATAGCGCTGGCAATCGGTTATCCGGATGAAAAGGCAATAGTCAACAGTTTCAGAAGCAACAGAGTACCTCTGGATGAAATCTGCACGTGGCATGGATTTAATATCCAATGATTGTAATTGACGGCATGCTTGCGGGAATATGAACTGATCAGGAAGCTGAAAAGACATAACAGGAGGTTGGTATGAGCGGTACTGGAAATTATAATCTTAAGTCGGTTAAATTGCCCAGGCTCACAGGACGGCAGCTATCTGTAATTGCAGGTGCTTTGGAGGGGGGATTGCTTAAGGCAGCGATCATGCCGAATATGCTTAAGACGGGCGGCATCGAGGAGTTTCGCCTGCTTTCACCTCTGGAGCCTCCAACCTACCTGCCCCTTGTCCGCTCCGATAAGCAGGCAGCACCGATGGAGGCGCCCGACCTTAAAGCACTTGGCAGGATTGCGGGGGATGGAAATGACGGTGGCCCGTACAAATCGGTGCGAGATTACGCTGCTGCTTTTAAAGATGGTAAGACCACACCCGAAGAAGTAGCCTTTAAAGCCCTTGATGCCATCAGGCAGGCGGACAACGGTGATTATAAGCTGAGGCCCTTTATTTCGGTTAACGAAGGCGATGTATTACAGCAGGCAAAGGCTTCCGGCGAGCGCTGGAAAAATGGAAGACCTTTGAGTGTGCTGGATGGTGTGCCGGTAGCTGTAAAGGATGAAGTGGACATGGTACCCTATCCAACTACGGTGGGCACACGTTTCCTGGGAAGGAATCCGGTCGCCAGGGATGCAACCGTAGTATCGCGCCTGCGCTCGGCGGGAGCTCTTCTATTGGGCAAGGCCAATATGCATGAGATCGGAATCAATCCTGATGGGCTAAATGTCCACTATGGATCAACCCGCAATCCGTTTAATCCAAAACATGATACCGGCGGAAGTTCCAGCGGGCCGGCTACGGCTGTGGCCGCGGGTATATGTCCGGTGGCACTGGGTGCCGATGGTGGTGGCTCCATACGTATACCTGCCGCACTGTGCGGAGTGGTAGGTTTAAAACCGACCTTCGGAAGGCTCAGCGAATTTGGAGCTGCTCCCCTGTGCTGGAGCGTGGCCCATCTGGGCCCCATAGCTGATAGCGTGGAGGACATCGCTATTGCCTATCTGTGTATGGCAGGGCCCGACAGCGGGGATGAGAATTCGCTATACCAGCCTGCACCGGTTGTGGAAGAATGGAAAAAGTCGGACCTTAAAGGGGTAAAACTGGGTGTATATCGCCCCTGGTTTGAACATGCTGGTGCCGATATTGTAAAGATCTGCAGTAGTTTACTGGAAAAACTGGCAATTGCGGGAGCTCGGGTGGTGGATATAGTGATACCGGATCTGGACACGTTGCGTATTGCCCATGTTGTTACCATTCTGGGTGAGATGGCGGCAGCTATGAGCAACTATCCTGAAAACCGCAGGGATTTCGGCGCCGAGGTACGTGTAAGCTTGAGTTTGGGTCGCGAATTTACCGCCAGCGATTATATCAGGGCACAGCGGCTGCGGACACGGTATATGCGTATATTTAAAGAGATCTACAGCGAAGTTGATGCAATTATCACTCCTGCTACGGCAATTACCGCGCCGGAGGTGACGCTGGAGGATGCTTCAGGTGGCTGGTCCGACCTGTCCAGCACGACCGAGGTCATGCGATATGCTTTTCCGGCAAATATGGCAGGTTTGCCTGCCATCAGCTTCCCTGCTGGCTATGATAACCTGGGGTTACCCGTGGGCATGCAGGCTATGGGGTGTTGGTGGGAGGAAGACCTGTTATTGCGCATAGCCTTCGTAGCCGAAAAAACGGTTGAGCGCAGGAAGCCCGCTGTCCATTTTAATCTGATCTGATCCGGGCTTACGTGGACATGTCTGTTATCTGGCGGGTGGCTTGAAGCCTGTGAGCCTTAGATAAAGGCGCCTTTCCATTTGCAGGCCTTCTGTCATGGTCAGGTCCATTCCCCTGACGACCGCCTGTTTGATGGCTCTGACTACCCCGGGGTTTCTGGAGGCAATTCTGCCTGCAATTGCCTCGGCAACAGCTGTAAGCCGCTGGCGCGGCACAACCCTGTTGACCAACCGCATTTCCAGGGCTTCATTGGAACTGATGCGACGTCCGCTGAGCAGTATGTCCAGTGCATGGCCGGGACCGATAGTGCGGGGCACCGTCTGCGTAGCACCGGCCGCCGGTATGATTCCCAGCGATACTTCGGGCAATGCAAAGATACAATCAGCCGCTGCAATACGTATATCACAGCACATGGCCATTTCGATGCCGGAACCTATTACGTAGCCGTGAAGTACAGCGATTACCGGTTGTGGAAGACTTAAGAACAGGCCCCATATGTCCCTGCGCCAGCGCACGTGGCGGGCTACAGTCGGGGAAGGTGCAGTGAGGAATTCGCTCAGGTCAGCCCCTGCACAGAAGGCTTTTTCTCCGGCACCCTGCAACAGCAGCACGCGTATCTCATCATCTATCTTCACTTCCTCCAGAGCCTCGTATAATTCATCGCGCATGCGTATATTGTAGACATTTAGCACATCTGGCCGATTTAGTGTTATCCGCCCTATCCGGTCCTTTTTCTCAAAAATAATGGTCTCAAATGCGTTCACGTTCATATTCCTTTAAAGACCGCTTTCCGCTTCTCGCGGAAAGCCAGTATTCCTTCGCTGCGATCCTGTGTAGTTTGAAGCAGATAGTAGAGGTCGCCCTCCAGCCTGAGCCCCTGATCCAACGTCATATCCATCCCCTTCAGCACAGCCTCCTTGCAGTACTTGAGTGACAGTACGGCTTTTTCTGCCATACCTCTGCCGAGCTCCTCCGCCTCCGTTAAAAGAACATCTTTTCCGACCAGCCTGTTTATCAGGCCGATACGAAGAGCCTGCCTGGCACTGATGATTTCTCCGGTGAGAAGCATCTCCATAGCTTTGGCTTTTCCTATCAGGCGGGGCAATCTCTGCGTGGCACCATCCGATGGCATCATACCTTTCAATATGCCGGGCCAGGAAAAACGCGTGCCCGGTGTAGCCAGACGTATATCACAGGCAAGTGCTATTTCCAGAGCCTGCCCGGTTACGTGCCCGTATAGTGCGGCGATAACTGGACAGGTTAGCTGGGCTATAGGTGCTGCCAGCGGACCCATAGAAGTTTCAGCACCTTCTATTACAGTACAGAAAGCTCTGCCGGCCGGCCCGCTTAATATAACAGCATGTATTGAGTTATCCATATTTATCTCGCGGCAAATCTCATCCAGTTCAACTGCCAGGTCGCTATTCACGAAATTCTGACTCCCCTTGCCGTTGATGGTCAGCAGCGCCAGCCCGGCTGACGGCTTTGTCACGATAAGGTTTTGTCCCATAGTATCTTACCTCCATATATTCCTGTTATATATCAGTGTGGATTGTATAAACTTATCTGCTTTATAGAAGTTTATCACTTGAGCTTATTTAATTACATATTTCAACATTTATTACGAGAAGATTACCGGAGTTGGGAGATGGACAGCTGACCCGTGCGGCTGCTTGATGTAGTGTGAGTCAGAAGGTAGAATTAGCTACAGGATTTATTATCATGCCGAAACAGAGACTTGATAACCTGCTGGTCAGCCACGGTCTGGCGGAAAACAAGAGTAAAGCGCAGGCATGTATTCTGGCCGGTGATGTGCTGGTGGATGGTCAGGTTGTTACCCGGGCGGGTAGCCTGTTCAGCCCGGATGTAAATATTCAGCTGAGGCAGAAGGCGCCTTTTGTCAGCCGCGGCGGTTTGAAGCTACAGCATGCACTCCGGCAGTTCGGGATAAATGTTAAAGGGATGGTCTGCCTTGATGTAGGCGCATCTACAGGCGGCTTTACGGATTGTCTGCTTCAGGGGGGCGCCCGCAGGGTTTATGCCATCGATGTGGGCTATAATCAGATTGATTATAAGCTGAGGCAGGATTCCCGTGTGATTGTCATGGAACGCATCAACGCGCATTATCCATTCGAACTTCCTGAAAAGGTCGATCTGTCTGTAATGGACCTGTCTTTTATCTCCGTCAGAAAGGTGATACCCGGCATAGTGCCGCATCTTAAACCCGGTGCAAACATGCTGATATTGTTTAAGCCGCAGTTTGAAGCCAAAAGGAGCCAGGTGGGTAAGGGCGGTGTAATAAAAGACCCGCTCGTACATGCGCTGGTTATCAATGATTTTATTATCTGGATGAATGAAAATAATTTTAAGCTGTTAAATCTAACTGCATCGCCGATATCGGGCGCCGATGGCAACCGTGAATTCTTAATCTATATGAGGCCACCGAGGATATGAAGTTCAGCAGGATAGAACTGCGAGATCTCGGAATATGCTGGCTGGTGCTCAGTGTATGTTTTTCGGTGGGAGTATTTTTTGTCAGAAGCGGCGACCCTATTACCACGAAATTGATGAATTTTCTGGTGATCATGCTGGCAACTCTGATTGCCATGGGCTCGGGTTTTATTATACATGAGTTAAGCCATAAAGCTGTTGCCCAGCATTTCAAATGCTGGGCGGAATTTCGCACCTGGGTGCCGGGATTGGTCATATCAATTGCTACCGCACTTCTCAGTTTCGGCACATTTATATTTTTTGCTCCTGGCGCCGTGCATATTCTGGCCTATCGAGATTTGACGAAAAAAGAAGACGGCCTGATCTCGCTATCAGGGCCGGCATCCAATCTGCTGCTGGCGGCTCTTTTTTTAATTCCTTATTCATTCAGACATGTTACGGGTAATGCCACCGAATTTATGTGGCAGTTCAACGTATTCGGAATATCGTTTGCATCCTATCCTTATAATATGCTGACACTTCTTGGACGAATCGGATTCCAGATGAATCTGTGGCTGGCGGCTTTTAATCTCATACCCTATGGCCCACTGGATGGAGCCAAAATAATGGCCTGGAATAAGACTGTCTGGGGACTGCTGGCTGCTGTAAGCTGGGGCGTGATAATATTAATGATGCTTGGATTGGTGCAGGTTCTATGAAAGAAGCCTCGGTAGTTCTCTGTGCCGATGAATTAATGCTGGCAGGTGAGGTATATTTGCCCGATGACGTCAGCCGTGCGTATCCTGCAATATGCCTGTGTCATGGTATTCCCGCAGTCAAATATAACCCTGGTGAGAAAGGCGGCTACAGTGAACTGGCACAGCGTTTTTGCCGTTCCGGGTTTATAGCGCTGGCCTTCAACTTCCGCGGAGCAGGTCCCAGCCAGGGAAATATCGACCTGCTCGGTTGGACACACGACCTGACCGCAGCGTTGGATTTCATCTGCATGATGCCCGAGGTGAGTAGAGATAAAGTCTATTTGCTGGGCTCATCCGGGGGCGCGGCGGTCAGCATTTATGTGGCAGCCCGGGATAAACGCGTTGCGGGCGTGGCTGCCTTTGCCTGTCCTGCTGAGTTCGATTTTATGGCTGCAGGTGATACAGCGGATGCTCTCATTGCAGAATTTCGTGAGATAGGCATTATCAGAGATCCCGAGTTTCCGCCGTCCCGTGAAGAATGGCTGGGACATTTTGCCGCAGTAAGGCCGCTTGACTATATAGATAAAATCTCGCCGCGGCCCGTATTGCTGGTACATGGTGATCAGGATGAAACCGTGCCCGTTGAACATGCGATACTCCTGTATAATAAGGCAGGTTATCCCAAGGAACTGGCGATACTGCCGGGTGCCGGACACCGTTTGAGGTTGGATGAGCGGGCAATTGATGCAGCATTGAAGTGGTTTCAAAGTTTAATATAAATGCGATTTATGTTGTAA